>OBXF01000035.1_pt1 | contig 173611 bp, 142 predicted proteins | sample 1495371 | NCBI WGS metagenome assembly OBXF01 (sample SAMEA2580143, study PRJEB22360) | human gut metagenome | biome: human gut; feature: human-associated habitat; material: faeces | place: Denmark | collected 2008/2010 | reverse complement strand
GTCCAGGGGGAGGCGGCGCCGGAGCGCTCCCCCTGGGCGGCAGCCGGGAGAAAAATAGGGGCGGCTCCGAGCTCGGAGCCGCCCCCGAGGTCTGGTCCCGTATCTGAACGGACGTTAAGCGGGTGCCTGTTTGATGGCACAGTGGATGCTAGGACTAGTTTTCCAAGGCCAAGATACACGCCCTGATGTATGCGCTGGCGGTGAGGTTTGACGGCAGAATCTCTGGGTGTGCGGCGCGAGCGCTCACGAGTCCGGTCATGAGATTCTTGTAAACCTCATAGAGGACGAGGGCCGTTCGGCTATAGCGCGTGGCACTCATAGATCGCTTGGGGTTGTCCAAAACGGAAAGATCGAGCTCCCCGCCGCTGATTCGGTCGCGAAGCGCATCCTCGACGACACGGCTGACATTGGCGTCCCTCCTGGGGCCACCTTTCAGCTTGAGCTCGAGAACGCGCCTCTCAAGGATTTCAGCCTCGAGCGGCGACGTCGAGAAGGTGACCCTCTCTTTTTTGGATCCCGAAGATACCTTGCTGGCAGCGGGAGCCGTCGCGGGTTTGGTTTTGCGGGCACTCGCGGGGGAAGCGGGCGATGCGGCGACGCCGTCCTGAACAGGTTCTTGCGGGGCGGGTGCCGCAGGACGGGGCGCAGGACGGTTCTGTGCCCCAAAATTAGGCAAGGTAAAGCGCGGGGCATTGCTCATCATGTCGCCTACAAGGTTCTCGGGCAGGTTGGAAGCCATAGCTACTCAACTCCTTCGGTTTCGCCGGCGGCGGGCTTGAGCTCACACCAGTTCATGATGTTGCCCACAAGGACGTCGTACTCGAATGCGGCGCCCTTGAGGACGTTCATCTCGTAGATGCTGCGACCATTCGCCTGCGCATCCTGGATTGCAACAGTTATACCGATTCGGCGCTGGAAGACCTTGAGCCCCATTTTTGGAAACTCCTCGACCATCTGAGCGGCAAAGGCTCTCGCGAGCTTGGCGATACCGCGATAGAGCGTGATGAGGACGGCAGGGGCGCTCACCCACGCGACCTCATAGGAATCAGATACCGCGCTGAGGAGCTCGAGAGTCTGCTCGACAGCCTCGGTGCCAAGCCTGTCGGCGGTAGTCGGGATGACAAGATGGGTTGCGGCAATGGTGGAGGAAATCGTCGCGAAGGTCATGCCAGGCTGGGTGTCAACCACGACGGCATCGAAGCCGTGCTGGGAGACAGCCGACTCGATAGCGCGCGCCAGAGAGTACTCATTGATCTCGTTGCCCTCAAGGTCCCTTTCGTCGGCGACGTTGGCAAGATCGAGATCGCCGGGGACGGTCGCCTGCCCATCCTCGGTGCAAACCACCTGAACGCCCTTGAGGAAGCTGGAGCTGCAGCAGGTGCCTTTCGCGACGCAATCCGACTCGATTCTCCCGAGGGAGCCCTGGGGATCCATGTCCACAGCCAAGACCTTAAGGCCGCGGCGGCGAAGCCCATCGGCGATGGCATCTGCGGAAGTCGTCTTACCGACGCCTCCCTTCTGATTGGTGAACACGATCACAGGGGTGAAATTCGGCATGGTGATTCCTTTCAACTGAAATTGAAAACGATTTGAGCCAGGCAATACCTAGGAGCGACTGGCGATGCTCATGACCACAAGAGCGATCGGGATGGCGATGAGGCACGCCGCCGCGCCGACAATGAACTGAAGGATGGCGTAGGCGAGCCCGCTCGCAAAAAAGGCTACGAGCGCGCCGAGACCCAAGATAAATTTGATGATTGAAATGTAATTAGGATAAGAAGACATATAACCTCCAATGCCCTAGCTGGACCGATGGCGGAAAACCCGCATTGAAGGTTGTAGTTAAATAATACCAGAACTACGTCACTAATGAACTATGAAATAGATGAATAAATGAAACGCCGAAAAAGATAAAGGTGCTAAAACGGAATACCAGAACTTAAGAAAATACGAGGAAGAGAAATACGTATTCAATGAACTAATGAAGGACGTAAAAACGTAACTGTGTAATAACGTAGCCGTGTAATTGCATAACTGTGTAACTACGTAACAGTGTAATAACGTGGCTGCGTCATAACTTAATATCAAATCATTGTACTTGTGCCTTACGTCTTCATCTTGAGTAGCTTTCCTATAAAGGCCTCCACCCAGAATCGTCCTCTTCCCCATCGTCGAATAGCTTGAGCGCGATCGCAGCGGAAGTAATAAGAAGCAGTAAAGCCAACCCATCCAGCTGGAGAAGGTAGCTCAAGCCGGCGAGGGCAAGAAGCAGCCCGGCTGCAAGTAGGATAATGTTACGGGTCATATATGTACCCGCCAAAGGATTACGGCGCTCACGCCGCATCACCAACGATGATGTTGTAGAGATCGTCGTCTGACGCTACCAACGCGACGATATGGTTTCTCCTCCTGATGACGGTCCTCTTCGACACACCCAAGAGCGCGCCGATCCTCTCGCATGTCAGGTTGTCGATATAGGACAACTGGAAGATAGATCCGAGTCCCGGCTCGTAATCGTCCAGCGCCTCGACGACAACCATTACGAGATTCAGTGTCGAATCGATTTGCAGGACGCGGTTCCTCATCCGCTCCCTCTCATTCGATCGGGACGGCAGCTGCCTGAGCGCTGTCTCGCACTGGCTTCTGATCGAGGCCAGATGTCTCAGCTCGGACAGAACGCATCTGACGCGCTCTTCTCGAGCGCCGATGCCGCCATCGTCTGAGGAAAGAGACGACTCATGATTCTCGCTCTCGATCCCGACGATTGCAGATTGTCCATTACTCTCGGTTCTAATCAGCCTTTCCCACGAGTTCCCTTCCATGTCACTTCCCCTTTCGACATTTAAATCGTTCGTTCAGCAGCTCACAGCGAAGATGTGGCCTGTTTGCGGGCCAGGTCTATCGCAGCCTCCTTGTTATCGCCGCGATAGACGATTCCGTTCGCATCCACAACCGGATGGACCGGCCCGTCGCCGATGATGAGCCAGGCGCCGTCGGGAGCCCTGCGCAGGTGCTTTTCGCCGCGGCCCGCTCGCTGGCGTGCGGCCTCGACCATCTTTTGGCAGCCCTTGACGCTCGTGTCGATCAGCCATTTTCGCAGCTGAGGCATGAATTTGTCCTCGCAGCCGGCATCCTTGGCCTCAGCCTGCCGGCGAGCCCAAGCAGTGCCGATCTCGTCGGCCCCGAAGCCCAAACGACGCAGCTCATCGTAGGGCTGGCGTGCGGCGTCGAGCTTGTTGCGGTTGATCGTCTCGTCGGCGATTTTCCTGAAATCGCCTGCGGTATCGACCTGAGAGTCCATTCCGAGATAGACGTCCGGTTGGTTGGTTTGAAAATCCATCCATCCATCCGTCCAATCTTCTGGATAGTCATTACTTATAGGTATATAGGGGGGCTCACCTGAAAAAATTGCAGGTGAGGAAGAATCTTCACGTGAAGAAATTTCAGGTGAGGAAGTTTTTTCAGGTGAAATTCTTTCCGGTGAGGAAGTTTTTTCAGGTGAAGAAACTTCAGGTGAAAAAACGTCACGTGAAACTCTTGCAGGTGAGGAAGAATCTTCACGTGAAGAAATTTCAGGTGAGGAAGTTTTTTCAGGTGAAGAAACTTCAGGTGAAAAAACGTCACGTGAAACTCTTGCAGGTGAGGAAGAATCTTCACGTGAAGATATTTCAGGTGAGGAAGTATTTTCAGGTGAAATAGTTTCCGGTGAAACTAGAGGGGCAACCCGTTCGGCGTCCGGATGGTCCGCCTGCCAAGCCTCCCTGGCGCGGGAAATTGGATCCGCAGCTGCAACAAGGGACCTGCCGACAGTATTCATTCCATGGACATGGGATCCGCGCTCAACGATAAGGCCCATCTCGAGTAGGGAGGCGATGGTCGTGCGGGCAGTGCGCTCGCTCGTGCCGGACCAGTCCGCGAGAACGGCGGCTCCAAAATCGTAGCAACCCTTATCTACCGTGCAGGAGTAGATCAGGGCATACGCCACGAGCTGTGCGGGCCTAAGGCCCAAATAGCGCATGAAGCCGTGTATGGCGAACGAAGGACCGTAGCCTTCGGTCTCTGTCTCGAGAATCTTCGACACTATGCGGCCTTTCTCCTTTGCAGCGCCTGGACCGCCAGGGAGAACAACGCCTCTTCGTTGAAGACATTGCACTCCCCTGCCGCCCTCGCGGATTCGATTTCACTTATCAGGGACTCGCGTCCGTAAACGGACAGCATGAAGTTGACGAGCTCACCGGAGCGGAAATGACCACCGCCGACAGACAGGGGAACCGCTAGGTCGAAATAGGCGACAAGCGGCTGGCCGATGGTATCGATCGCATCCAGCGCAACCGCCACCCTGCCAGCGCCAGCCTTAAAGATAGCAACAGGAGACTGAAGGAGTTCGGGAACCGATGCAAGCAGCGAAGGCTCGATGCCGTGCCTGTGTGAGCGATTAGAGATCGTTGTCTCCCGTACGATATGCCGCACGGTGTGGCAGATAGGCAGGTTGGGAATCCCCGCCGCCAAAAGCGCCCTCGGTGTTTCGGGGAGAACGGGCACCGGCGCCTGTCGGTTATAGCCCCGGCCCCTCGCCTTTGCAATTTCGGCGAATCCAGTCCACATTCGGCATGAATTCGCGTATTCGGCTAGATCTTGATTGTTTAGAGCCTCTACTGCGATGGTAGAATTAACCTGACCGACGAGGGCGCGATACCGTCCTATGTCGTCGAGATCGTGTCGACGCTGTTCACCTTTCCACATCCGTGAACTCCCTTCTTCTACGGTCTCACGTTTCGGGTGCGGCTGGGGCTCTTCCTTAATTTCCCAGTCGCACTTTTTTTCTGACACCCTAAATTGAACAGTCTTCGGGAACGATTCGGGACACATCATGCGGCCCCCTTACGGCCGTCGCGGGCCATGCGCTTTGACATGCTCTCTTGCAGGGACTGCAGAGAGGCGTACTCCTCGTACGGCATGTCATGGCTCGACTCCTTAATGAAAGGCGTCCTGCGCATATAGGCGTCGAGGTCGTCAATGTTGATGTAGATGGTCCGCGAACCCCCGCGATTGAAAGCACCGTAGACGGCGGGGATCTCGCCAGATTCAATGAGTCCCTGAACCGCATCGACATGGCGATGGATGTATTTGGCCGCCGCGGATTTGGAAAGCCATTTGCTGCTCGCCCACGGCTCCAGCCTCTCTTTGCCGCTCATTATGCAACCTCGTCCTTCTGGGGAAGACGATCATCAGTTTCACCGAGCAGGTACTGGATGGAGCACCCGAACAACTGCGACATTCTCTCGAGTTGATCGTAAGTTGCCGACTTCGGATCGCGTTCGATTCGCACGATGATGCTTCTGCTGACGCCGAGCTTATCGCCAAGATCGGTTTGCGAAAGGCGAAGCCTCACTCGTTCCGCACCGATACAATTCGGCATAAAACCCTCCTTTTGTGACCCTATTTGTACTACGCGTATATACTATAACCCAATTTGTACCGCGTCACAACATTTTGTACCACCTAGGCTCATATTGAGGGGTGATGCAAATGCAAAACAATCTGAAGCAGATTCGTGAGAGTAAGAACATCTCGCAGCCTAAGGCGGCAGAGGATTTAGGGTACGGCTTGTCGACATATCGGAAATATGAAAACGGGACCAGGAGGATCTCTGACGAAAAACTCGTGCAGTTGTCCTCTTATTTCAATGTTTCCATAGATGTAATTCTTGGCACAGCTTACAAGGTCGACCCAACATCCCCACAGTTCCAAAAGGACGCAAAAACAAGGTCGTTTCTCAATGCAATAGTTACCATCCTTACACCCCAAGAGCGATCGCTTTTACACGAGCTGCTCTCAAACTTCTCCAAGCTCAACGAGAGCGGCAAGACAAAACTAGTCGAAGAATCCGATACGATGGTTCGCTCTGGGAAGTTTGAAAACTTTGGCGGGCATTCTCAATTTTCGAGTGCCCAAGAAATTGCTTAGAAAAGCAAGCGGCAGCTTCAGCACGATAGTTCTGACTCCAGATTGGAATTTGATTCAAAGAGGACCAGATGCCTAAAAACAAAATTGGTGTAATTGAAAAAATAGGTGTCGATGCCGATGGCTTAGAGATATTCAGAGTTAGGGTCGAGGCCGGCACTCGTAAAAAGCGTGCCACAAAAAGGGTAACGATTCATGGAACCATGAGAGATGCCCAAGCAGCCGCATCTATGCTCTATGTCGAGTTGAATTCCAGCCTTTCCGAACGCGACATTCCTGAGATTACGCTGAATCAATACTTTTATGGCAGGTTTATCCCAGCCCTGGAAAAGGAAGGTAAGACCAACAGCACAATCGACGGATATGTCAAAAACTACCGAAAATGGATCTCCCCGAATCATGGCGAACGAGTCCTCTTGAATCTAGATGAGGCTAATGTTCGAAATCTCATAGAGCAATCTGGCACCCCGAGAAACACGCTGCGGACGTACAGGGCGATTTTGAACAGAGCCAAATCGGATGGTTTCATGCGCCATAAAATGGATCTAACGGGACTCGACGCCAGAGCGAAGAAACAGAAACGCCCCGCGCCATGGTCACCCTTGGAATTAAAGAAGGCTGCCGATGCACTCGTTGACGATGAGATGGCATATCTAACCCTGCTGGTCGGTAGCGCGGGTCTTCGCAAAGAAGAGAACCTTGCAATCACGCCAGCCGACGTACAGATATTGAAAATGCCGACTTCCCAGGGCGTAAAAAAGTATGTGCTCCTGAACGTCCATGCGGCCTATACCGACGAGGACGGACTTAAGGTCACCAAAACAGAAGAGTCTAAAAGGCACGCTCTGGTTCTTCCAGAGTTTACGGAAAGGTTTCTTTCAGCCCTCGAGGCCACGAAGCCCTCAATCGAGCAAGTTGAGGGCTGCTGGCTCATCAGACACAAGACAAGCTGGCACAAGTCCAGAAAAGCCAAATATAGGATCGAAACCGTCATGGGAAATCGGAAAGATGCCCAGGCGCTTGCGAGTCGGTTGGCCGCAGAAACGGCAGCAAAGTATAAGTTGGGCTCAAACCCAAAACTGAAAGAAGTCGCCGATGGAATTTGGACTGTCACCGTTTTTAACGGATATGTCGACACCATGGAGAGGACCATCGCGCCGGAGGCGTTCATTGGAACCGAGCAAGATGCAACGCGACACGCTCTGGAGCAGTGGAGCAACCGGCGAATCCTTCCGTGTGCCGGCGAAACGCTGCGTGGCCACTGGGAAACCACGCTGAGGAAACACGGCCTGAGGTTTATCCCCGTGAATAACCTGAGACATACCTCAGAGACGCTCATGGCCGCCAGCGGAGTTTCGACTCCGACAATTTCAAGCATGCACGGACACACGCAGTTTAAGACGGATTTCCAGCACTATATCGACCTGAATGTCGAAGCGATCCTTGATGCCGCAGATAAGGTCGACACATTCATGGCTTCAGACATGGCAAGCGGCGGTTTCACTCTCGAATCGTATATTGAGAAAAAGGACTTCTAGAAGATGTTCAAAAGCCAAACGCGACTAGTTTCTATACAAGTCAATACAAACTGCGCCTGAGGCAATGAGAGGCGATACAAGGTGCCGAATCGATATCTTAGTACACTGATGATTTCCAGACTTTCAGATGTCCTTATAACGCCTCTGAACGCTTAGCCCATCCAGATCTGCCGAAAACTTCGACCATAAATTCTTCGTACTTCCAATCCTTTTGGCGAAAGAAAACGCATCGATTGGTCGATCAGTAAGCTCATTTTAAATCCTCTGATACAGACGGAACCCATATCTATTCACAAATCAGTGGTGGATAGTGGTGGATAGCCAGAAGAAACCAGTGGATTCTAGAAGGAATAACCAATAGTAAAGCGGTTCCCCTGATTGACTTTATTTCAGGGAAACCGCTGGTAGATAGTGGTGGGCCCTCCGGGATTCGAACCCAGAACCCAGGGATTATGAGCATGGGCCGAAACCCATCGAGAGCATTTAGACATCGATGTCAGCTCAAGGGTCAATTGGCACCAGCTGCCAAGTGTGCGCGCGGCATCCTCACCAGGTTATCGGAATTCAACGCTGATGCCGCGACGCTCAAACTCATATGCCATCGCGTGAGCGCCGGCTTGACCGAAAAAATTCTGGTTGCAGCCAACCTCGTCACACATAGCCCTGTCACGATGGTGAGTGATTGGGGGCAACCACAGGCTCGACCCTCAGCGCATAGATCTGACGGATAACCACAGCGCAAGCATAGGAAGACCTGTTGACCTTGAATATCAACGGCGTTTCTCGGATACCAAAGAAGGAGTTTGTCAAAATGTATCAATTTGCCATTTCGAGTAAAACGAGATTACAGTGTTTATTGTTATCCGCTGCTATCCACACTTTGATTTACGTTTCTGCACTTGAATTTGGTTTAGAAGATGGACTCATAATCCCTGGGTTCTGGGTTCGAATCCCGGAGGGCCCACCAGAGTATTTCGAGGCCGGGCATTACGCCCGGCCTCTTTGTTATTGGCGCTGCAGACTAAGTTTGCTATCCAGAAACGTAAAGTTATTAACATTCATATTCGTAATTAACAATGGGTATGTCGCCAAGATGCTGCCCAGTCAACACATGGCGTAAATCGATAGATATGAAAAAAGGCCCCAACTTGCGTTGGAGCCTCATTCAATGCTCGGGTGGAGACGAGGGGGATCGAACCCCTGACCTCTTGACTGCCAGTCAAGCGCTCTCCCAGCTGAGCTACGCCCCCGTGCAAGAAGGAACTATACGGGAACTCCCCCGCCGATGCAAGGACAATTTTGGAAAAGATTTTACGGTGCGTGGAACGGCGCGAGGCCGAAGGGACACACGATGCCCGAAATAGCCCGCGGGGCGCGCCCCGCGGGCAGCGGCAAGCTCGCCGCCCTCCTTTCCGGGGCGCGCATGTCGCCCCAGGTGCCGCCGGCCAGAACAAAGCAATCCGCGGTGCTTCCGCGGGAGGGTTTCGTCTGAGCCCCTCTCCGCGCCTTCGGGTCAATTTACTGAACCGTGCGCAGCTCGCGCCAGCTGGTCGCTTCATAAACGGACCGGTTTACTACGACGATTCCCGGATTTCCGACCACACGCCTACATTCGCAAAACGGGCAGGCATTCTACCTGCGGTTTTACGAGCGACGAATTCGGTGTGCTCAGCTACCCCCAATCCAACGTAGTAAACCGGCGTGGTTTTAAAATGGCACTTAATTACTGGCAGCATATAAAGTAGTAATAATGCTCACTTGAACATTATTACTTACCAATACCAAGCCAATTGCACAGAACGTTGGCTCGCAATCTGGTCTCAGCGCATCTCATCGCCTCGGTTTTTGGTTTGTAGCGCAACTCCAATCGCTCACACACACTGTGAATGATGGCATCAAGCTGATCGTGATCATTGAGCATGTTATGGGTTACAAGAAATACGTCGTATCCCATGCTTTGTAATGCTGTCATTCGTGCGGCATCGTGGTCCAGCACGGCGCCTGAACCATGGATAACCTCTCCCTGAAGTTCGATAATCACAGCTTTCATTATTATTGGGTTTACGATGACGATATCGCCGTAACAGATTTTCTGACCTGCGATTTTTCGAGCTGAATTCGACAGCGGTGTTAAGTCGTTGACGTATATGTTTTTAAACTCCGCTCCGCCAGTACGCCTCGGAAGACTTAGCAACATGATTCCAGCAACTTCTAGCGGGGATGCCGCAATACCCATTACCTGCCGTGCGGCTTCGTAGAATTGTTTTCCCCACATCTCGCCCTTAACCTTCGCTGCAAATCTGTGCAGTTCTTCTATTTCAATAAGAGGCTTTCTCATCCAGAGCGATGTGCCTTTTCCGTTTGCTTTATTTCCGGATCCGTCATTCTGCTGCCCACTTAGATCATTCTCGCTGTCCTTCTGGCTCGCCCGAGCATAGACTCGCTTCCATGGGGCCTCGTCTTGGGTTTCATCTAGTTCAAAAAGACTTTCTGTGGTGTACTGCTCTTCTTCTGATTTTGCTTGCTCAAGTGCCATGTCGACCGCGGGCGATGGTTTAAAAACCGAAAACCATCCGTAGAGCTCGTACATGGCCAGAACCAGGTCGCATGAAGAAACGCTTCGAGTCATGGTGAATAGCGTATGAAGAGGGTCTGTGACGCTACAGCCCATGCCCGTGTCGATCGAGACCTTCTCTGTATAGGCGCTGTTCCATCGGATGGTCCGTCTTGTCTCGGAATGCAGGTTGCTTCGTGTTGATGCTGCTGTGATGACTGGCGTCTTGAGGACGTCGGTTACAAAAGGGGCTTGGGATAGAGCTCGCCAGCCGTCTTCGGAGTTGGGCAGGCGCGGGTAGAGATCGCGCACCTGCGGTGGGCAGCGCCAATAGCGGAATGCGGTGTTTGCGCAGACGATTTCGTCCATTTGCGCCTCCCCTGGTATCGGCCGTAGACCATGCGGTTGTGGTCGTGGACGATTATCTACCGGGGCATCATGCGGGTAAGTACCGGAAGCTGACCAAACGCTGACCAAAAGCTTGACGAGTTCTGCCGAAAAACCGTCGTGTGATAGAAATCCGCTGGAAGACACTCTGGGCATGCGGTCCCTGTCTCCACATTTGCGCTCGAATCACATGGGGAGTTCAATGAAATTACGGATGTGTTTTATACAAAACATGCAGTGGCGTCATCAAAAAGGGTGCGATAAAAAATGACGCCTTATACGAATTCGATTCGATTTTGGTGTCAGTTTTGGTGTCACCCTTGGTGTCAAAAAGAAAAAGGCCAGAGGCTTAACACCTCTGACCTGATCTTTTGATGGTGGGCGATACAAGATTCGAACTTGTGACCCCATCCGTGTGAAGGATATGCTCTACCCCTGAGCCAATCGCCCATCGCCTTTCGGCAAAAGAGATACTATCATAGCCGCGCGTGGTTTACCAAGAACTTTTTGCCATCGATTTTAAATTCGTGGGTGCTAGCCAGGCCAAAACAACCAAAGCAATCGGCAAAACCTCAGCTAAACCACCATTTATCGCTTAATCCACGAAGTCTCGGGGCGGCAGATAAGTCGCGCGTTGTTGTAGGCCATGTCGAGCGTGAGGCAGGTGCGCGCGGCGTAGAAACCGTCCTCGCGCTGGATGGTCAGCGCCAGCTCGGGCTTGTCGCCGGTCAGGCACAGCGGCAAGAGCAGCTGGATCCGGCCGCCGTAGAACTGCGGCACAGCGAGCGTGTAGTTTGCGGCGGCGCGGCGGGCGGCCTCGACAACGGCGCCCTCAAAAGCGCGGCGCAGCAGCAGCGAGTTGTCCTCCCCCATCAGGCTGGCGGGGATGCGCGTAAGGTTCTCCTCGTCGCCCAGAATGTGGTCGATGTTGGAGCGGATGGGCAGTCGGTAGTCAAAGACCAGCTCGGAGGGGTCCTCGGCAAAGCGCACGCGGCACGGCAGGTACTCAAACGAGACCAGCATGGGGTCGCTCTCCTTAAAGAAGCCCTTCAAAAACCAGCGTTGGCGCGCGTCGGGCTTGGTATTGGGCTCAAACAGGCCGTAGATGGTCTCGTAGCGGCGCGTGTACAGGCCGGTGTCAAACAGGCAGCGATCGTCGTCGAACACCAACGGCAGGTTGGACGGCGCGGTCTGGTCCACGTCGCGCTCGGTCAGGAACACTGCGCGGCTAAACGAGAACGACAGGTAGTTTTTGAGGATGCGGTTACTGGGACCCCAGTCCTCGGGATCGGCGAGGTCGACTAGGCGGTCGTAGCAGGGCTCGGGGCAAAACGCGAAGTCGTACACATTGCTGCACAGGGTGTTTGGGATCTCCATGTGGCGTCCATTCCATTTCATAGTTAGAGTTTGGATGCTTAGATTTTATACGTGCGACGCACCGTCGAGACACACAACGCAATTGCGGCGCAGCTCGTCGGCGAGTTCTGCTCGCGTGCGGTTTCCGGAAACAAGGTCCTGGATCCAGGCGTAGTGCTGGTTGTCTTTGGGTTCCGGGCTATCGGAAAGTACGATTGGAGCACTAGCGGCGTAACAGGAAGGTCCCGCCCGTCAACATCGGCAATCATGAGTTGACAAGCGTAATCATGGTTCAATTGCGGTTTAGCAATAGAATGTCAGGGAATCATCACCAAAGGTTTCGCGCCACTTGTCACAAATGTATCGATGGTTCATGGTGATTAGTTTTGAAAGATCCCTGAGATCCTTAGCCGGAATCTTGCTCTCGTTGTTCGCAAGTGTGCATCCGCCATTTTTAGTGAGCCAAAACTTAGTCGAGTTAGCAGCCGCCCTCTTTACCCCTACATGGATGCGAACGGGTTCTCCGTTTTCCGCGATCCAAAAGAACAGAACAAACTGTCCAAAAACAAGAATTCGAGGCATTATGCCACCGCCGGTCCAGCTTTTTGCCGTTCTGCAAGCTCGAAGATAAACGGAGCGTTTGATCTAACGAACTCGGTCAAAAAATCCAGTTCGTCAGTAGAAAATCCTTCGACGTTAAACCATTTGACCGCAGGTAGAAAGCATTCTGCATGGTCAAAACCAAAATCAACCGGGCGCTCGACGGCTACGCGAACGGTCCCGTCGTCTCGTGTTTCTGAGTAGGCAAACTGAGTGCCGTCATCTAGCTGAACATAGCTCCAAAGCATTGCTGCCTCCTTAGTGTTTATATCCAAGTATAAACAGCCGCTTAGATGCAACGTGATGCGAATTGAATTATTCCCATAAGACCTGAACTGCTGATTATTTGTATTACTGAGATTTGAACCACCTCACACTTCAGTGTCTTTTTGGCATGGAAAACCGTCATTGTGCGAAAGTCGGACTTTATGTCAAGGATCGTCTTCAGATTCAAGCGCTCGCATGCTTAACTACTTGCAGGCGCTTGAATCCTATAGATTACCCAAATGCTGCTCAACAGCCTCCATGCCAACCTCCGCATATTTTAGGAGGCCTTGTATATCGTTGTAGTTCTTGGGCAATCGATCTTTTTCAATGCCAGTAATTTTTGCAAATAATTCGATTGTCAGATCGAGTGCGAAGTCGATTAGTTTTTGAATTTCGCCGTAAGTTAAAGGAAGTCGCCTAACAAGCTCATCATATTTCAGTGCTTCCATGTCGCTATGGGCGAAAACCTTATTTCGCTGATCGCGAAGCATGTCAGTTAGTTTACGGAGACTGTTGAGTCGTTTTTTCCATAAATTGGAAAGGTCATGAGTGGTTATACACACAGTAACCATTCTGTAATGATTTCCGAACAGCTTTTCATCTGAGCGTTGTGACTCAACTTCTTTGGGGTAGAAACGCTCCTCGTCCTTTGCCAATGGATGAACGATTGGATTAAGCCTGTCAAAGTTTGGTCGATCATTAAATAAGGAGATTGCAAGTGCGTCGATTTCAGCAGAATGAGACTTGACGTCTTCTATCAAGTTCCCAATACTGACGTCGCTTTTGGCATCAAATAACCGTGCGCAATTCATGAAACAGGATTCGGTTAATGCAAGTTGTGTAAAGCTGAAGAAGCAGCCAGCGCAAATTACTTCATTCTCATAGTCGGAAGATGCTTTAGACAGTTCGCGAAGGATTGCTAGTTTCGTGTTGGCATAAAATGCCTCGTTGTATAGATAGCTGCAACGCTCAAGCAGCTCAAGAAGGCCGGCGTTTAATTCTTTCTTGGCAGCGTCAACTGTATGATCCGATTCGTGGTACATGTTAGATAAATCCTGAGCAATTGTCGTAATAAATTAATCTACTAATGCGTCGTTAAGAATATGGCCTTCTACATAGTCTATCGAAATGGGTGCTTCAGCACCGACATGCGGCAGCCATGAGCACTGTCCCAAGCAGCGAAAGCGCCAAAGAAGCGGCTATCCAGTTGTTGTCGCCGGTCTTGGGGAGTGCCACAGTTGTTGCGGTGGCAGGCTTGGGCTTGACCGTCTTGGCGACCGTGGTCTTGGTTGTCGTGGCCGCGGGTTTCAGCGCGGGATTTTCCGTGGACCCCGTGGTGGGCTCTCCGGCAGCGGGGCTAGCATCGATGGGAGACTTATCCACGCTATCGCCAGGCACAACGACCCCATCGGTCTCCTCCGCCGGCGGCGTGGCCACATCGGGCTCAATCACCACGTGCGCTGCCACGACCCCTGCAGCATCCACCACGCCACCAGCACCAAAGACTCCGTCAGCAGGCGTCACAAACCGCGCGGACACAAGCGACCCGCCCGTGCACGCAACACCGCCGTCGGCACCGGTCGCATCGAGCCACGAGGCATCGACGGAAAGCCGACAGCCGGCCGCACCATCGCCAAGGCCCGCATCCTGCAGATACACGCCATAGGCGCGCACGCCCGCCCCGAACCCGGCGCCCGCGGCAACGACGCGCCCGCCGCCGCGCACGGCCATGTCGCCTGCGATCACGCCGGCAACCGCCTCGTCCGTAATATCGGCCCCGTCCGCCCGGGCATCGACGGTGCAACCGTCCACCACGAGCGCCTGCGAGACGTGGATCCCGCACTGCGAGCCCGTCGCCGCCAGGGACCCGGTGCCGCGAAGCGTCAGGCTGCCCCACACCTCCATGCCGCACTGCGTGATGTCCGCATCGGGCGCATTCGACTCCGTCACCGAGTTTTGCCCGGCGAGCGTCACGACCAGGTCGCCGTCGGCGCCGATAGCCTCGCCCGCGTAGCCGTCAAGCTCCAGATGGCCGGCATCGGTCCAGGCCCAGCCGGGGCCCGACACGCCCGGCTCGCAGTACGTCGCGCCCGCGATAAACAGGCTCTCCGCGCCCACGGCACAAGAAGGCCCGCCCAGCAAAACGCATAGGCAGGCCATGGCAGCGATCGCGATGTGATGACGGCCGGTGTGGGACTCGGCGGCAAACATACCCGCTCCGATCTTCGCAGGAGCCAATAGAATATGCACCCGAAAAATGCCCTGGTAGCAGCACCTATTAGTTTAGCGAGATCGATGCGGGAGCAAAGAGAAATCGCGTGGGCAATGTCCACAATTAGGTGTAAATCGTTTTGCCAGCCGGTGAAAGGAAGGGTTGTTTAAGACCAGCATGAAAACGCCCTTGGTCTTCGTACGTTTGATGACGCCCCGAATGAAATCAGAAAGAAAGTTGTTGGAACTGGATTTCGTCTTAAGCGGGAAGGCCCGACAGTGTGAATTTAAGATCTGGGTAATTTGTGCTCAAAGATCAGACTAAAGAGATAGTCATCCCAGCCATCCTAGTGGTCTTTTAGTCGGTTTATAGTTCGGAAATGATATTAATTCAGAAATTGAATCTATCAGTTTGTCTCTCACCCTAAACAGTTCACATCCGTATTCAAGAGCTGACATTCCAGCAACTGTTTCAGAAGCTACGCTCATAACGGTCCAAGGGTCAGAACCATCCACCTCTATAGGAACAATTTTGTCGCTAAAGTCGTAATGCATCATGGCGTTACGTAGCGGATGTGTCTTATTAATAAACTTCTTTTCATCTCGATTTAAGAGTCTACTGACAGAATTTAAAAAGTCAGTTGGAATTGTTGACTTATCCCCCTTTTTACGATGGTAACCAGAGAAGCGCTCAATGGCTCTCCAAGCGTGATCAAGTGTTAGGGAGGAATACTTCAGCCATGCCGCATCGTTGAAATAACCCGCGGATCTCAGTGCACATACTGAGCTTAGTAACATAAGGAGTTCAGAAAAGAAAAAGAAAATTGAATCGTCATGAATGCCCTGCTTTTCTAGGGATGCAGTTAGTTTTCCATATTTCCAGTCATTTGCTTTTACGTGAAACCGATGGGTTTGATACATCTCCGGTGACGGGAAATAGCTCTTTGCGAATTCCAAAAGGACCCTCCCGGACTTCCCTGTCGAAAATCCAATTTGGTCCTCATACTTATGTTCGTCTGTGCCTAATAGGTCAGGGCTATCCTGTGTAAACAGGTGGGTAGACGAGTAGCTAGCATAAATGGGGGCATCTTCGTAATAAGAAATGCCAACGTTTGTTCTCCCCCAATCGATCCAAGATCCCGTCTTTCTGTTAAAGAGGTAAAACTGCTTGTTGAGGTGTTCGATCACCTTATTTGCTTGGCAAGAATAGGCTTCAAAATCAAAATGCTTTGAGTCTAGAGACTTAGTCATATGTCTTATAGAAGTTAGTCGCGCATCTTCTGTGGGTAGACCAAGCCCCAACTTTCTATTGAGAAAGGGAATTGCATCATGTTCTGCAATTGTTAGAAAAGGTAATGCCGTGAGTATGAGACACGGAGAATTATCTGGAAATCGTTCATGTTGGTCCAGCAATCGTCCGAGAAATATGCCTTCTTCTATTATGAGCTGAAGACTAAATGAATCCCTAGATAGTAATGAGTTCGCGTTATTCATCATTAGCATCTGCATGCAATGCGCTTTCCAATTCAATCATCTTATGGACGATAAACTTCATTTTCTCATTCCTAGAAATGATAATTTCCAAGCAACCTTTAAGCTCGTTGTCATTTTGAACAACAATTGACCCTTTATGCTTGGAAACTGCAATTCCATCGGGGTACAAATCCCTTGTTTGACAGAATATGTCCTCATCTAAGACTAATTCAATTGGATAGACGGCGCCTAATTTCATTGTTAGGATCCTGAATTTGTACTGCGTCGTGAAAATATCAAAAGCATAATCGGAAGGCGAATAAGAGTCGTTAACATCGCTGAGCTTCAAGGCGGTTTTCTCTACTTTTATTGTTTTTGGGCTACCGAATTGCAGCTTCATTTCTTGAGTGCTCCACATACTGCCTGTTGTTTTGGTGGTAAAAGCAAGTTTGACAAAACGAGCTTCAATCAGACCTCGGGATGCAGCTTTTACATCCTCGCACTGTCCCTGCATGATCGATTCGACGTTCTCGGCAGAATTCGCCAAGGGTTGATCAATTATGTCCGTCCAGAAATTTTCTTTACCTACCATGACACTCCCCCATTTCCATGGTTACCAAAAGTGGCAAATGGTCACTATATTTTGAGCACGGCTGTGATTTAACAATGAGTTTAGTATCGCCAATTTGATGAAGATAGCGACAATCGACAATGCAGTCAGCCAGTTGCCAATCTACAACGATTTGATCGAGAGAATGCCAATAATAAGTGCAGTCTCCCGAGCTCCAATAAAATGAACCCTGATTAGAATTGGACTCTGATAAAAATTCTAGCGCAGGGTTATACATTATTGGAAAAGCAGAACCATCACTATTTCTGACTTTTAGTCTCATTGCAACCTCTTTAAAAAAGGTCGAGTTTAAGGAATTGAGCTTTACCATTTCAGGGTCGAATGGATTGCAATTAAAATCACCTAAAAGCATGTTAACACTGCCGGGGTGCAACTTTTTTATTGTATTCAGTTCGCTCACGAGTTGTTGGATAGTTCTTTCGCGATGATGACCCAGTGGATCATTGCGCTTGTCCGGCAGGTGGACAACTGAGATATTCACGGGGATATCGTCAAGGTTCAAAGTGCAGGTAAGATTATTTACCACCGCAGAGGCTTCTTGCCAGCGAATTGTTCTCTTGACAAGCATACTCGTTTTCACTTTTCCATCAATTGTTTCCACTGTTTGATAATGATCATCAAGCAGCTCGGCCAATCGCTGAAAGTCTAATTGGTCAACCTCGGCAAAAGCCGCCACGTCAACGTCATTCAATTGAATAGCGGCGTAAATAAGATCTGCAAGACTCTTGCGAGCTAAATTCCAAAAGAATAATCGCAAAACCTCACCTGGCTGTTCCTATGAAATGAAACCAATCAAATCAAATATACCCTACACTTCAAAGGTCTTTGCCGACTAATTTCACTGCGTTTCTTACAGCTTAGATAACAGGTGATAATTCGGGGACCGAAAGGCCCCCGAATGCCATGCTCTTCCCAGCCAAACAGAGAATTTGTCCGAGTGCCCACACGAATCTATGTATGGTGACAAACCCCTCTGGGGGGTCGGGCGCATGGGGTAGATCTATATGGGAAGAGAGAACCCATTCGGGGAGCTTGTGGCGGTCCTCACCGCCGACGAGTTCTTGCTGCTCAGAAAGGCCGTCGACGAGAGGTGCTGCCGCGATGAGGTCGGTGTCGGCAAGCTCGCCGAGAACGCCGCGGCTTATCTGCCGGACCCGGAGTACCAGGAGCGCGGCGCGCACGGCGCCTGAAGGGACGGGTCTATCGCAGTCGAGGTGCCGAGATGACACTGCCGCTGCTGCGACAGGGGGTTACCTCCCTCACGAGTACCGTTCTCGAGCATTGTCGCAAGTCGCTCGCCACGGTAACCGGCTACTAGGACCGGTTCGCGCTGTGCGACACCGTCAGGGTTGACGACCTAGTATTACCGACCCGATTGCTTATACCTAAATTCTGGCTCGAATCTACGTAACCAATACGTGCTAGTTAAATTGCGCTTATTATATTGAGGTCTGAAAGAAGCAGGGTCATCGCACTCCCCAGATGTCACTAATCAGGTCTCATGCGTACGCCCTGTCTCCACTATGAGCTTGTCCGTTTAAGTTGGCTCAATCATGCCCCCGTGAGGCATATCCTTAAAATGGTTACATCTATCCTAAAAGTCCTCCAACGGCAGGTGAAGGCCATCAAATGAGCCAGCAGGAGCATTCAAACTACGTCACGAGATAGCTTGCTTGGACTATCGGTAGATAAAGAGTGCTGCTATAAATCAACATGTAAACCGTCAATTCACCCAGCGCCATATAGGACCAGCTAGTTGTATTTGCCGCTGAATTGCTCCCCACTTGTTTTGCTGAAATAGAGTCTTGTATGAAGCGGCAAGGGCGTCTTCTTTTTCAAAGAGATCTTGCCGTTGATTGGGCTCATCTAACCTTTCAGAAGCCTGTTCAAGCGTCCATTGATATTCCCTTGCATTCTGGAGCATCTTATTAAATAGAACCTGATATTGATACATTGAAAACAAAAGGGATTGATAATCTTCTATGAATTCGGCAATCGCCTCTCCACTCTTTCCTTTGAAGCAAAATTTCGCCTCCATGGCGAGCGATCTCATTTCATCAAGCTTTAAATGCAATTTGAGTTGAAGGTCGGCATCTAACACCTTATTAATTGAGGCTGAAATTGATTGCAGGTACGTGGTGTTAGTCAGCCATACAAATAGTAGGTCGATAGCCATTTGCGGTTCGTCGTCATGTTCCAAGTTCTTCGCGTTTTTTGCGTAAACGCTCATGAGCTTATCGACGGTTATCCATATATTTAAACGTCGATTGAATAGAGACTGTTTATTGCTGAGACGAGCTTGGTAACAAGAAATGAGCAACGCGATGATTGCCACAATCGCTGAGATGTACTCAGGTAGATTTGTTAGACCCATTGTCTCCTCCTCCCTTGACACGTGCCGCAGTGGATGATGTCTCCAGTTAAGCAGTCGTCCACTTACACCTTTTCCTTGAAGTTTATCTGGAACAGCTTTCGAGTCTAATTTCAGTATTGGCCCTATTCTTGTTTCCACGGCTGCTAACAATCGGTAATGAAAACCGGCGCATCTTGCCATAGGCAAACGCGGAGCTATCTTTGGGTTACGCATGGTTGTCGACTTAGGAAAGCTCAATCGAGCTCTCTGCAACCTCAATACCGGGTGCGTACTTCTCTATCAACGTGTTCAGAATCACGCGGTTGCCAGGTGTCATTTTTGGCGAAGAAACGATCTTCATTGACGAAAAAGCTTCATCGGAGATAACAAGATCGTAATAGGGTGGGATTCCGGGATCGCATTTATCGAGTATGACATCATTTGCTCTGACAATCTGATCTAGTCGTCCGTTTATTACGGAATCGATACCTATGGGAACAGCTGTCAAGATATAGCGCCATTCTTTCTGATACGACCATGCAGTTGTTTTGTGAACTCCAAGTGCATTTAAATCAGCCACGAGTCCGCCGTTTCCAAATGTGTTAATTACCTTTGGAAACAAAAGAGACTCATCATTTGTGTATTCAACCTCGTGAAGAATCTCACGATCACGAGCCGTTTCAAAAAAATGGTAATTCTTATCCCAAAATTCCTCGAGGGGCAGATGAAGCCCATCAAATGAACCACCAAGGGCTTTCAAAACCGCTTCACTTGATAACATATTGAGGCTGTCATTTGAAACAGAGTACTGCTTAAACGGATAGCTCTTCATCTGGATTCTTACTCCACATTCAGCTCCAGCATACTCGCGCCACATGGGGATGCTCTCTTCATCAGAAGAGGTCCAACAACTGACGAGCTTCATTTTTCCAAGATTTTGAGAGTCTGCTGAACGCTGTTCTTGCGGGTCATCAACCTTATCTAACCGGCTGAACCTGATAGTCCGATTATGCAGAATCAAGGCCAGCGTATCTAGGCTTGCATAATGATAGAGAACGGCGGGTGCTTCCATGTTTGGCTCCAAACTATAACAATGAATCCATATCACTGTTCATCAAAATTTATAGACATGATTACGAAAAATCAATCAGTGCCAAACTGTCCCAAGTACCCCTCTCCCCTCCCCAACTTTGTCCAAAAAGTTCGCAGTTGTTGACTGGTGTTACCGTAAAATTAACCCCACTTACATATACACGGAGTGTTGGCCTGGCGCCGCCTCCGGGCCTTGGCGCCCACCTTATCGAGAGGCACCGCTATGAAACGAGTCTTTTACCGCTCGCTCTGCGCAGTTCTTTGCGTATCCATGCTTAGCGCAGCAATACCTGTAAGGGTTTTAGCGGAAGAAGAACGGCTTCAAGAAAACACCTTGGAGCAGTTTGATACTGGCGCAGCGGACAATTCGGACGCCAGTATGACGGGCGACATTGATACAAGCGAGATCGGCAATGAGTCCATCAAAAATGATTCAGATCTCGCGAATCCAATTTCACACCATGCGAAACCTCAGGTTTCCCTAACTTCCGACATGTCGTCTGATTCGGAACAATCCACAAAGGCCGCAGTAAGTGGATATCAGCACAGCGGTAGCGCCACCAGCGGCAGTGTCACCCTCACCGTCGAATGGAACGATCCAGTACTTGGACAGCCAACGACTTTCCACGTGAGCGCAACAGGTGGCAGTGGCAGCTATCTTTTCCGCATGGATGCGCCCTCTTACTCCAACCCCAATGAGTATGCCTACGAGTCGGTCGCCGACCCAAGCCGCGGAGAGTGGACAAAGTTCACCGACGCGTGCGCTAGCCACGACTTTACGTTCACAACGACGGCTACCGGATCATATAACTTCCGCTTTTACCTCATGGACAAGGCGTCGGGCGTTTACTACTTGCGCACCAACTCGTATATCCAGGTTGCAGATGATGCGTATCCCAGCGTTGCAAGCATTGTCAATAAAGCAGTGTCGCAGGCCAAGCAAAAGACAGATGGGTCTGAATACGAAATGGCTCTCTATCTTCACGACTGGCTTCTCGATCAGCTTGAGTACGACAATTCGCTCAAGTGGTCTTCGGCAGAAAGCGCTCTTACGAGGGGGCTTGGGACGTGTCAAGCCTATGAATCAGCGTATGCGAAACTACTTTCCGCCGCAGGTATAGAAAACGCCGAAACCCGCGATGCCTATGATGGGCACACGTGGAATGCGGTCAAGCTCGATGACGAATGGTATCAGGTTGACTGCACTTGGGATGACACGTCTGATAATTTTTACGGTGATCTAGATCAGCGTCATCTCTACTTCTGCCTTACTGACGAGCTAATGGCAATTGCGCATCCGGTGCACGAGAAGATATATTCTGTTGAGGGCTATGCTACGCGTTCTGGCAGTCTAAAAGATAACTACTTCGTGCGCAATGGCAAGGCCGACGAATGGGCGAGCGCCTACGCCGACCGCATCCAGCAGCACTTGAACGCCAAGGAGACCAGCTTCTCGATAGACGCTGACAACCAAAGTTTTCCGCCCAGTATTAGCGGCATTCAAAACGGAATAATTGCGTATAAGATAAGCCTGTGGGAATGGAAGTCGAACGCCATCAAGGCTGATCTTTCAGCATCGTCTAAAGTAATAACATCATCAAGTAACAAATTGAACGTAAAGCTGAATTTCGAAGTGACGTATCAACCAAAGACTGGTTATGAGGTTTTCTACCACAGCGCCGCCGCCTCGGGCGCCTCGCCCCAGTCGACCCCGGTCGCCTACGGTCGCCCGACGCCGACGCTGACCGCCTCGGAGCTCGGGTTCTCTAACGGCTCCGCGAAGTTCCTGGGATGGCGCGCCTACAGGGACTGGGACAACACCTGGTGGGCGACCATGCCGGACGGCAGGGCCGGCTGGGTCGCCCTCGAGGACGGGAGGCTCCCCGGCGGCTGCTCCTACCGCCTGCTGCCGGACGGGTGGGAGACCGGCTGGAGCGCCTGGTCGGGAACCGTGCACCTCTACGCGTCCTGGGACAAGGCCTACGACGTCAGGTACCACAGCGCCGCCGCCTCGGGCGCCTCGCCCCAGTCGACCCCGGTCGCCTACGGTCGCCCGACGCCGACGCTGACCGCCTCGGAGCTCGGGTTCTCTAACGGCTCCGCGAAGTTCCTGGGATGGCGCGCCTACAGGGACTGGGACAACACCTGGTGGGCGACCATGCCGGACGGCAGGGCCGGCTGGGTCGCCCTCGAGGACGGGAGGCTCCCCGGCGGCTGCTCCTACCGCCTGCTGCCGGACGGGTGGGAGACCGGCTGGAGCGCCTGGTCGGGAACCGTGCACCTCTGCGCGTCCTGGGATGAGCATTGATGCCTATGGGCTATTCTCTCTAAAAGTTTCCGCAACGTATGTCTTCGCATTGAGAATTGAGTTTGAGCGAGCTTCGCTAGGATGCGTCGCGCGTATGTGCAGTGACGACCAAGAGACCCGGTCCGCAAGGGCAGATATGTTCCTGGCTTTTGCCATTCTCGCTAAAGATCAGTAAAATTTTAGTTTAGTCGCGATATAAATCGAGGTAAATGGACCTCCAACGTCTGGACGGAGGATTGTCACAGCATTTACAGCGCCATACGACTACCTGGGGGTTTTGGCATCCTTTCTCGGTCTTCATAAAGAAAATATTAGATCGCCCCCCAGCAACGAATCACTCGAGTTTAGGAACTTCGTTGCTGGGGGGCGATCTACATAGCGGCTTGCGCTTCGCTCGTATTAACTTGATTGGGAAACGGCATTACACGAGCAGCTTTGTAGGTACCAGCCAAGTGAATTCATAAGAGATAAGTGCTCGCCTATTTCCTACGGGCGGAGGAAGCATGAGAGATACCCCTAATTAAATTCCAAAGGCCGCTTTAATTATCGGCATCCTCTTTGAAACGCCGATTACTAAGGTAGAAACTATAATTGAACCACTCAGAGTAAAAAGAAACAACAACGGGCGATTTACGTTACTCGCATACAGATCTGGATTTGATTGTCCGCAGATTCCGTAGACAAACACGACAACGAAATACATATGCACAAGGTAAATAATTGTGCTCATACGGCGCGCTAGCGCACAGGAATTCAAGTTCACGCCGTACTTGCGGACTGATAGTAAAAACAAACCAATGCTTGCAATTGCGCAGAATGGCAGATGCGCGTCGTTGCTCACCAAATAGGTGCCAGCGAGCCCAAGCGCAACAGCTGCAAATTCAAGTAACAATGGGACTCTGTTCAGTTGATCCCATTTCAAACCAAGTGCTGCACCCACAGCAATATAGAAAAACCCTTCAAACAGACCGTTGCGAGAACTGCCGAACACGCGACAATAAATCCTAATCGGAACCGCTAAATACACCGGAGCGCCATCCCAGACCTGCACGTAAGTAATACCGAAGCCAAGGAGTAATAAGATTAGGGAAAATGGAATTATGTGCTTAAACCGCCACCCCCCCCTATGAAGGCAAATAAAGACAAGCGTGAAACCAACGATGCTCGCCAGCAAATACCATAAAGGCCACGAATAATAATTCTCCCCTACGAACAAAGTTCCCCGGATGAAGGATAAAGAACCATGAAGAAGGTTTTTACCGAGAAGCACATTGCCGAAGATGGTGAGGGGAAGATAGAGAAGAGTCCATATCAAATACAAGCGCAATAATTTAATAATGGTATTGCGGACGCGTTCAGTGCCAGCGGAAATAGCAACGCCAAAGGATGCATAGTTAAGATCTCGAAAACAAAGAAAGCCGGACGCGAGAAAAAAGAGGGGTACGGCCAGCACATCAATCCCTTCAATCAGGGTTTCTGCAAAATAAAAGCACTTCAATGGCCTTGTGTGAATCTCAACTACAAGCAAGGCCAGAAAGAACTTCATGAGATCCAAATTTGGATAGTTAACCTTAGCTGTTTTATGAGTCGAAGCCACAGTTATACCCATTCTTCCTTAATTAAATTAATTATTCGGATATTTCTTGTACCTAAGCCAAAGCAATTTTCGGGGCACGACTTAACGGGCTTGCTGTTGATTAAAAAAGAAACTCGCTTAAACTTCTTACTCAAACCAAATGGGTGCTTTCGAGAAATTGGCGGAACGCTTGATGTGAAGTTAGCCGCATTGCGCACCTATCATGAATCGCAAATCTGATTCTGTACAGTCGCAAACTTAACCCTAGTTTAAGGCTGGTTAATAAAGTTATTTGAATACCGGCTAATGCCTTGAGTTATGTACCTCAACGATAGGCAAATCACAATGAGGCGAGATGCGGCTAGCATCTGTTCCGCGTGAGCTTTCCCTTCCAGTTACGAATGCCTTCAGCAACGATACCACGGTAAGTCATATTCAATTTATTGCAAAGATACATAGGCCACTTCCAATTGTTGTAAACAATTTGGGAGAAGGCCTGACCCAGGACAATTCCCCAAGCGCCCATATCGAAGACACCGCACATAAGGCAAACAAGCACGGTGCCAAGTGCCGCCGCAGCGATGTAACCACACATATACGGTATTTCATTCATGCTTATTATGTAATTGCAGAAGATTGAATGCTGCTGAAGCAGCGCGAGGTAGAGACACATGCCCAGAAATAGACCGTAATCAACGGAAACGTCGGGCTTAAAGAGGGGTAGCAGAGGAAGAACGAAAATGTAAACACCAGCAGTCCCGATAGCGAACAGACCCCAGTAGCCTACGATTCCTGTAGAGACATATTCTCTCTGCCTCTCCATGTCTCCCCCTGCGAAAGCAGATTGCATCGCCGGAAAGAAAGACTTTGGATACGTTGATGCAAAATTATAAATGGCGTTTGCAAACTGAAGAAGGATTGAATATGTACCCGTCTCGGCTAGCCCAAGAAAAATCGAACTTAGAATGCTCATAGCTTGGGTCGAGGCGTATACCGCAAGTTGCACGAGGCCATCTCGCCATGCTACATGGAAAATAGTAAGGAAAATTTCTCGGATCGACGATGCCTCTACCGGCATCGTGTCTGTATGTCTCCCCTTCTCGATCTCCTTATGCTTCCTGAGCATGACTACAGCAGAAAGCCTAAGCAGTATAGCGTTAGCAAGATATCCGATTGCTGCGCCAACAAGACCGTAACCCAATAGCAGCAGTATGGCGCTAACGGAAAGCTGAGCCGCTCTTCCGATAACGACTGCCTTATTCTCGCCAGCTATATCACCGTATCCGCGAAGAACAGTAATCGACCATAGAAAATAAAGGTTAAGAAAAACTGATGCGCAAAATAGACCCCAGGAGACCCAAATATCGAACGAACCCATTCCAGAAGCCACAAACGATATGTACAGAGAGCCTATCGTCGAGAGCAGAGCTAAAACTACAACAGCGAGTATTGCATATATAACTTTTGAAGCCTTTATTACAGTGTTCAGGAGATGCCAGTCGATACCCTCTTGAACTGAATTTATGTCGCAGCCTTCAATGGATAGATGTCGTGCTCCGCTAATCACATAGACTATGTTTCGAGCAAAAGTTGGGTTGAAGCCAAACTCAAATAGCATGGCAAAGTTGGATAATGCTACATACACATACCAAAGGCCAAGTTCAGAGCTAGAAAGGAAATGCATGAGCAGCGGGAGAAGTACGAAGCCGCTCGCCATCGAAATAATCGTTCCAATATAATTCCAAACAATGTCCGACTTGCGGGTATTGATGCTAGACACAATCGTTACCAATCTCGAAATATGAATACGAACGGCCCGTCGCTGATGACTTTTCGCTCATAAAAACGTTTGGATAGAGTAGTTCAGCTCCAACAGCGAATAAGAAATAATTGCATTCGAAATGGATACCAAGCGTTTCACACAGTCCATAAATGCTCATCAGGACAAGCCCGAAGAAGATTGAATTCCACCAACTTTGACGTACAGCCTTGATTAAGATAGCGATATAGCCGAACAAAAAACAGAATGCTGGTATCAAGCCAAACCTAAGCAATAGGTGGCACCAAGCGTTGTCCACAACGAATGCAGACGGAACACCATTCTCCCAATAGATTGGCGGTAAGCCGGAGAAATCTGATCCAAACAAAGTAATCGGTTGCATTTCGAAATAACCGTTTGCAAGTCTCAGCCTACCAGAAAGCAGTTTATTAAGTTCAAATTGAATAGGATTGGAAGGATCATAGGCAATCATTAAGTATGCACTTACGATAATAACTATAAATACAGCCACAAGGAAATAGGTTAATACCTTTTTACGCAATCTGTCTGTTCTCACAAAGAAAAATATGGTCAAGAATACTGCCAGTAAAACTAAGAGGAGTGCAGAAGTTCGTGAGTCGGCAAAAGTTAAATTGATTAAAATAGAAACAGCAATTAAACCGAAATCGGGTACAGGATTCTTGCCGAAGCGAATCGCGGAAAAAGCAACGCAGGCATTAAAGAGATATAGGCCTAATGCATTCGGATGGTTAAATCCCAGGGCATATCGAGTGATTCCACCGCGAACAAATACTTTATTCTCGATAACTCCGAAACCGGCAGATAATATTGTGATAATAAGAGTAGCAAAGGATACGGTTAATGCAATTTTTGCAAGGGGTCGGATCCTTACATTGTTTGCACAGACTATAAATATAGAAGCCCAAAATAACGAGCTTTCTCCCGATTGACGCCAGGAAATGAAACTTATAAGAACAATTGCTAACGAGAATGCCCAACATTTAAATGATGCTCTCTGCATGATGTATTTCGAGATTAGAGAGAATACTATGAGAGCCTGAGTAAGTGAAGTAAATTCATCTATTGGGATGAAAAGAATCTCAGTAAATGTCGTACGTTCGATTGCGCATTGAATAGAGAAGATGGCAAATGCAAAGTAATATAGAGCTTCATCGACCTTTAACCTTGACAATCTAAATCACCTGTTTCAAAAAGAACTGCTCAAATTACAGTCCGGCATAATATGCAATGCAAAATTATTTAATTTGCCGCTTAGTTCTAATGCAAGAAGGTCTAAGGATGATGATGTATCCTAGTCACCGAATCCGGACTTGGAGCCTTTGAAATATTCCGCAAGTTTTAATGACTCTTTATTGATATCGAATCTATTTATTAAATATGGTTTGGGGCAAAAGGAAGAACGATCAAAGGCACAGAGCGTGTCAGCCCACAAAGAGGGGTTTTCTGGAGGTAGAAAACAAACTGAGTCTGAGACGGCAACAGCTCGAGGCACCTGATCAGAAATCACACAGGGCAATCCATTTGCTTGCGCCTCAACCGCAGCCATGCCGAGCCCTTCGAATACCGAGGGAAAAGCAAACACGTCAAATGCGGACAAAAGAGAGGCTACATCCATGCGAGGCCCCGTAAGAACCAAATGGCTTTCGACACCAAGAGATCGCGCCTCTTCCATGATCAATTCTTTTGAGGGGCCCTCACCCACTAGCACTAGCATTGCATTAGCTCTAAATTTAATAATTTCGGGTAAAGAACGAACCAACAATATCTGATTCTTCACTGATGAAAGCCGTCCAACATGGCCGATGACGAAACTATCCCTTAAACCAAGTTCAGCTCGAACTGAAAGACGGTTTGATTCCTGATATGAAAATAAAGAAACATCAAAAGCATTATTTAAAATGTCAAAAGTATGACCAGGGAACGCGTATTCCCCAGCCTCCTGGGAACAGGCGAGTAAAACATTGCTTAAATCCGCAACATGTTTTCTAAGTGCCCAGGTGGAAAACCTTTTCGCTGGCCCACCCAGTGCTTGTGAACAATGATAATGACAAATCCTAACAGGAATATTCGCCTTAGCCGCAAGCTCAATTGTTTCAATATTCCAATAAGAGTTTGCATTATGCCAAAAAGCACAATATTCAGTATCATGCCCGTAAAATAAGCGGCGAAGTCGGGTTATATGTTCAATGGGATTTTGTTTCCACCCCGGTATATTGATGACTCTATTGTCTCCCATTGAGTACTCGACTTGTTGATATGGTCTTGAGCTAATAGTGTCGAAAGCATATTTATCAGACAAAGCGCCAATATAGCGGCTCACTACGGTCTCAGTGCCACCATAACGTGTCCCAACTCCTGAAACTAAAACACGGGGCTTATTGGATTTCATAGTACTTATCATCAAGATCCCAATTTTAAACAATAGAGAGATCCGGACACTAATGGCATCCGGAACCGAAAACACTGCTAGAACTGTTATATATAGTTAAATAAGATTGGCTAACAATTTCTGTTACTATCAGTCAAAAACCCAATCAGCCTGCAATAAGATTCTTCTAAATTAACTTTCGGTTCCCAACCAAGCGCGCGAAGTTTGTTCGAACGCAGCGTCATCTTCGTAGGTGCAGCGTATCCGAACTGTGAGGAATCTTTTCCTTCGATTACAACGCCACAATGGTCACCCCCGAATCTTTCTGCCACCATTTCTGCCATGCCGCGAATCGTCGAGTGACATGCCTCGTTCGCAATGTTGTAGGTCTCCCCAGCGATGCCCTGGGATAAGAGCAAAAGAATAGCTGAGAGAGCGTCGGTCGAATACACGTAATTGCCTTCGCTCATTCCGTCCGTATGGAGCACGATTGGCTCCCCAGCCATGGCACTCGTGGCAAACTGTTTGAAGACGCGACTTTCGGACGGCAGAATCCCCGCTCCGAAAGTCTGGGCGAGTCGCCCAGCGACGGCGTTGATGCCAAATTGCCTTGCATAAGCAAGGCACATCAGTTCTCCGAGCCGCTTGCCCTCGGGGTAGCAAGATCGTACCGAGCCCATATCAATAGCACCCATCGTACCCTCGTATACGTCCACGGCATCGTTAAAGCTTCCGCAGGCCTCCATGGAGGATAAGAAGAGTACTTTCGACTTCGAATTCGTGCATGCACTGTCAAGAGCCCATCTCGTGCCGTTGATCATAATGTTAATTACGTCTGCGGGACGCTCGATCATAACCTTCGAAGTGGTAATGGCGGCAGTGTGGACAAGACAGTCGAAATCTACGCCGAGAGCCTCACAAGGCTCTGAGAAATCGACTACTGCGACAGTAACATCCTCCCTAGCGGCAATTCCGGGCATGATGACGTTGAGTTTAGCGGCGTTACGTACGCACAAGATTAGTCTCGTGCCCAATCCTAGCTTGTCGTTGGCCCAAATAACGAGACGAGCGAGCAGGGACCCCAAGAACCCTGTGGCGCCGGAGATGGCAAGGACTTTACCCGATAAGGTGGCGATCAGCTCACGATCTATTCCGGCGAAGTCTGCCTCAAGGGCGTTGTTTATCCCGTATGCACCCATTATTCATCTTCCCCCTCTGCATATAGCTGGTTGTTCTCGCGTGAATCAAGGATGGAGCGCATCGAATAGTAGTCGTCTTGAGTGGTTATCTTTATGTTCTCATCGGGCCCAACGATTAGGTGTAAGTCATTTCCCTGCGCTTTCATCATTGTTGCAGAGTCGATGCAGCCAGTTTCGCCCGCGTCAAGTGCCATTTTATGTGCGGCCAGGATGTCGCTCAACCAGAATCCCTGCGGGGCACGAGCCAGCAACACGTTCTCACGTGGGACAATCTCTACTCCGTCGTCGGCTTTAACCAAGATAGTCTCCTTCGCCTTAACGCATGTGATGGAGGAGCCGAACTCCTCCACCGAGGCCACGTTGCGCTCGATGGTGCCCGCATCGATGAGAGGACGAACGCCATCGTGAATGAGTACTACCGTCTTCTTCGGGTCGGATAGTTTCGCTGCGGCCAAAAGGCCGTTGTGGATGGAGAGCTGACCCGTCTCGCCACCAGCGACAACGGCTCTTACCTTGTTCAGACTGAACTCGCTAATAATGCTTTGGCAGTAGTCGAGCCAGTTGGCATTGCACACAACAACGACATTGTCGATGCAAGGTGTCTTCTCGAAGACACCTATAGTCCACGCAATAATCGGCTTGCCATGTATGCGAAGGAACTGCTTCGGAAGGTCCTTCGAATGCATTCTCGTCCCGACGCCGCCGGCGAATATTACGGCGGTCACTGAGGTATCTTTATTTTTCAGTATCATTGGTTCTCCATGCCTTAATCTCATGCGTTATGCGCTTGTCCTCGGGTGGCAGCTGCATATAGTCGCCGTAGAGACCCGAAAGATAAGCATCCCAGCAGGAAATCGCGTTAAGCTTCTGTCCCTCAAATTCGAGTTGAACAGTTTCTTCCCAGCCCGAGTAGGAGTATCGCTCGCCCGTTCCGTATAGACCCCATACTGTGCAGCCGACCCAAGGGGTGCTCCCGAAAACGCATCCCCTTCCCAGATCGTCCAGCTTGGCGAGCGAGTGGTCGAAAGCCCCTGCAGCATTTGCAACAGGCACAAATAGTCGCTTAAAGGCGCGTTTCAGCCGTGTCTTTCCTTCCTTGGAGTCTGCTTTGCAGAACATGAGAATCCGTTGGAGCCTCCCTGCTCGCTTGTATATGCGAGCAAGCTCTTTCTCGTCGGCGGGAAGCCCCTCGACGGGAGTAACGTCCATCCAGAGAAAGCCTTCCCCGTTCTCGTAATGGGCATCTACAGCAATATCGCGATTAATGTATTTCAGAAAAACCGGATGTCCCCAGTCGCCCGAATAAGGTTCAAGTGAACGGTTGATCGGCAAAGCCCCTGAGCGCGCAAGTGCGACCAGACTATCAAAATCGGGACGTGGCATGGACACATCGATATCATCGTCCCAAGGGATGAATCCTTTATGACGCACCGCACCCAGCAGCGTGCCGCCAGCGAGCGAGTATCTAAGCCCCTCCCTCTTGCAGAGCTCCCCGAACTCGACAAGCATTGCGAGCTCCTCTGCCTTAACTTCGTTTGGGGTCAAATAATCAGGCATTTTTATCTCCTATTAGAACTCCAGCAACTATTCGAGCAGTGTCATCGGCATCGAAGCCTGCCTCACGCACCGACGCAGCGTACGCAGGCCTGTCTACATCCATGTACGACATCTCGACTGCCTTCTCAGCCCATGCGCGCTCACCGGCGGAAAGCGGCAGCAAGGCCTCAGCATCAGTTACATGGGCCTCAGGAGGGAGAGCCTCGGAGCACACAATCCGGCATCCCGCGCATTGAGCCTCAATGCACACAATGGCAAGACCTTCGAATAAGGAGGGCATAAGGAAGCAATCGAGGGCTGAGTAAACGGGGGCGGGATCGGGAAGGTAGCCAGGCATAATCACTCTGTCATTGATACCGAGTTCCCGAATCAACGCTTTAACCTGGTCCTTCATATCGCCGTCACCCACCATCAGGTAGTAAGCACCGGGCACGGCGCGCAAGACCTCGGCGAAAGTCCTTATCTGGAAAAGCGGATTTTTCGCCTCTGCGATGCGACCCACGCTGCCGAACAGCACCGTGTCTTGTGGAATGCCGAAACGCGAGCGGATCTCGGTGCGAGCAGCAGGGTCGAAGGCAAAGCGCGAAGTGTCGATGCCGTTGTTCACGACCTCGAAGGGGCGGGCACCGAAGAGGTAATGCCCTGCGTCGGCGGAGCAGGCGAGTCGAACAGTGGCGCTACCGCCGAACGCGGCCCTGCCGAAGCTGTGCATGACGGCCTTGACGACAGCCTGCCCTGACCCGAAGGCCGAGTTGTGCGAGTGCACCACTCGCACAGGAACGCCGTGTTTCTGTGCGACCTCGGAATAAAGGAAGCCCATCCCGTTCATGGTGTTAACGTAGACGGCGTCGGGACGAATCTCGTTGATTAACGCACCGAAAGCAGCAGAGCCCTCGCAAAGGCGCTTCACCTGCCCGGGCTTGCTGTCGGGGAAAACTGTGAAACGATCAATCCCCAATGCATCGAGTTCAGCATCTAGCGCAAGGTTCCAGTCCCAGCAGGAGAAAAGCGTAAAATAGAACCCCTTACCCTGCCAACGTCGAAATATCGACATTAGGAACGTCTCAACACCGCCCTGTCCCCAGGCTTCAGAATAACAAAGGACATGGATTCCATCAGAACGATGGTTTGACGCGAGAATCCGTGAAAGATATTTCATAAATTACCCCCAAGGCAAGAACGGCCCAAGGCATCTATGTAAAAGAAAATAAGATCCCTACTAAGCATTAAATGGGCCTTTCTGCAGCTCCGGGGCCTTAATCAGATAACGATGTTTTGCAAAGTAATATAAAAGCCCTTTAATATGCTCAAAATTAGTTTTACTAAAAAGCTTTTTGTGCGAAAGGCGTTGATATTCATGCACGATGTAAGCCTCATGGCAACGAACGACACGAAGCCCTGACTCATGACATCTCAAGCACCAATCGACATCCTCGGGCGCATAGAATATCTTTTCATCAAGAAAGCCTACGACTTCGAGAGTCTCGCGCGGTATAAACCAACAAGCCGAAAGTAAATAGCCAACGTCTTGCAGACCTCGTACAACTGAAGTACTTGGAATCTCTAAATCAGCGGCCTTTTGTGCAAATTCACCGAAGGGAAATGCTTTCGCTAGCTTAATAGGCAAAGTGGGCAAGGCCCTACCGGAGAGCTGTGTCTCGCCGGAGGAGTTAATCATCGTGGGCCCGACAACCCCGACAGAGCTATCAGAAAGCACTGCCGCCAAACACTCAAAGGCCGACTGGTTCACGACGGTATCAGAATCGAGAATGCAAATATAATCGGTATCAACGCTCAACTGCTTCAAAACTAAGTTACGAGACACCGTTGTACCGAGATTTCTACCAGCAGAGATAACGTGTAGCCTTTTATCGTCCTTAGCAAGAGCTGAAAGAATATCGGGCGTGGAGTCACTCGAGCCGTTGTCCACAACCCAAACATCAAGGGTTCGACATCTTAGAGAAAGCGCCGATTCAACGCATGCACCGATGAAATGATCCGAGTTCCAAGCAATAATCACGATGGCTGTTTTTGATTCCTTGAATGAGGGGCGACCCATCTACTTACCCTTCCTCATCGCCTTGAAGGTCTTTACAAACACGCGAGCGTCAAGACCGAACGACTGGTGTCGTACATAGAAGAGCTCGCGTGCCTGACGCTGACCGCTCCCCCACGTTGAGTCGTTGCGATCTGTCGCTGCCCACCAGCCAGTAATGCCAGGCTTACATGCAAGCACTTCGTCGCGAGCGTCACCGTACTCGTAGGTTTCTTCGAGCGTCACAGGCCTTGGTCCAATAACGGATAAATCCCCTATAAGAACGTTGATGAACTGCGGCAATTCGTCGAGTGAAGTGTGACGTAGAAAACGACCAACGCGCGTAATGCGTGGGTCGTTTTCTACCTTTTGTTCGCGCTGCCATTGCGCCAACTGCTCGGGAGTCATGTACTTCTCAGGGTGCTCGTGAGCGTCTGAGACCATGGTTCGGAGTTTGAAGATATAGATAGGCTTGCCGCCCTTACCGACTCGCTTTTGACGGAAGAACGGCTTTCCGGGAGAGTCAATCTCAATGGCGACGCATGCAGCTACGACGGGGACTGCCAACATCGCACAGACACCAGCCGAAAACACAATGTCGAAGGCTCGCTTGAAGGCAAAGTAGCCTGGCCCACCTTTCCTAGGGGCAGCAGCGTTGGGATCGGCAGCAGGCGCCCTATAGCTTCCTGTCGCCACGAAACCTTGCGCCGGAGCAGGGTTCTCAACGGGGAGAGGTAATTCCGTAGCAACAGGAGTCTGAGAGTCTGCCCGCCAATCCCTAACTTGACCAATCAGTGCCGCATCCACGGGCGCATCCTTTATATATTCAGTTTTATTTGACACGTTCTCTTCCAACACTACGTCCCCGACCCGAAGGTCCTCCTTGTTTTGAGCGACAATCGCCAGCAGCTAGGCGATCGCTTTTTTGAGGTTGCGCATTGCACGCTGCTCATTTGAAAGCACGGCGAGGCCAACGCGAGTGGTTACACGTCTGCCGCACAGATTGACTTCCAAATAAGCCGTGCACTTACGTCTATTGATGCCTTTAATGAGGCCTTCGTGGCCCAACAGCGGACCAGCCGTCACTACGACCTGGTCGCCATCCTTTAGGGCCTCGCTCATGGGCACTACGCGGTCTCCCCTGTGCGTAAAGCTACCAATAAGCTGGACCTCTTCTTTTGCCAGCGGCACAAACTGACCGTCCTGGGATAGCACCCGGGCAAAGTCGCCCATGCGTAGCAGATACTGTTGCACGGTGCGGGGATCTGCCGTATCGCAGATGAGATAACCGGGGAACAGCAGCTTGGCCGTTTTGACCCACTCGCCGTGTACCTTAATCTCGGTTTGATATTGGGGATAAAAGAGCTCCTGCATGGCGCCCACTGGCACCACGCGCTCGATGCGCTCGCGCATTACATCTTCGCGACCGTTAATGACCTGAATCACATACCACACGAGCACCACCCCCTTGCTGTCTTACGTGTGGCTCACGGGGTTTGGGTATGGCTTCGCCAGGGCGCTTGTGCGCGGAGGCGCTCCATATTCAAACCCTGAGCCCAGTCAGACAAGCACGTGGCTCTGCCCCACCGTGAACGGTATGTATAGAAGCAGCGCTGAGGTTGTTGGTGTATCGCAAATACACCAACAACCTCAGCTGGCTGCGTGAAATCCAGTCAAGCGAGTACAAAACTGAACTGCACACAAACAGCTGCAGTACTGCTACGCTTTATCATGCAAACAATAGCTATTAACACCTACGAATTAATTCGATGCAAAAAAATAAAGTCGCATGACTTCTATATTGGAGCTCGTGGTGTTTCTGGCACCGCCGTTACGGCCGGATGCTGATCGACCCTGCGCTTTGTGGCTTGCTGGAGCCGCGAGCACAGTTGAACTCATGTAACGTTAGGTATCCTAGCACAAGCTGGTAGCAAAACTGATTTAGGCTGCATCGGACAACATATCCTTCATTTGGCGTGCTTAGGGGGTTGTTTTGGGATGTTGTTCACGTTGGTGCAGGTTATTGGGGTGCAAGCAGTGATTAGAGACGTTCCTGAAGCCTGAATGAAGTAGCGAGCTGCACTGGTAATTGCCTTTGACTAACAAACTATGTACAGACATGGGAAATAAATTGAGCAACTTTTTGTTGGCATGGATTGGGTTTGTGGCGCAAGATGTTTTGGTATGAAAAAAGGCCTTCGGAATACCGAAGGCCTTTGCATTCACGATGGTGGAGACGAGGGGAATCGAACCCCTGACCTCTTGACTGCCAGTCAAGCGCTCTCCCAGCTGAGCTACGCCCCCGTGACGAGGAGATACTATAGGGGAAGTTGGCGCGACGTGCAAGGACTTTTTTGGGTCAGACTTTGAATGCCTAATGATATAGGTAAGCGATGGCGGTGCCGATGTGGACCTGGATCGTGGCTGTTGACCTGACGACGTTGCTAATGCCCGTGTCAGCCAACAGGCCCAGGGGGCTGTGGTCTAGCTCCCATTCTAGGCCGTGTTCGCTTACCTCGGTGTTGGGGGCAATAGCGATGATGGAGAATGTCTTGCCTTCGGCGCTTTCGATGGTCCAGGATTCGCCTACGTGCAGGATGCGGGCGACTACCCTGTCCTCGGCAATCCAGACCGGGGCACCCTCGTAACCAGCGAGCAGCCCCAGTACGGAAAGTGCCATATCCGGACGGCCGCCGGTGGCGCAGGTCGCAACCACTTCGGCACCCGGCCAGCGACGGCGGACGGAATCGAGCGCCAGAGCCAGATCGGTATAGTCCTTGTAAGGGTCGTGGCGCTCAACTTCAAAGTCGGTGGCGGCATCAACCAATGCGCGACCCGCGTCGCTTACCGTGTCAGCATCCCCCACATACACGTCGCAGCCCAGTCCCGCGCCCAGCAGCGCGTCGAGCCCGTGGTCCACGGCGACAACGTGGTTGCACTCCCCTGCTAGCCTACTCAACAAATCCGTGCTCGCCACCACGGGCGAGCCGCAGACAACTAATACCTTGCAAGCCACAGCCCTCGCCTATCCCTCAAACGAAAGCACGCGAGCCAGATCCAGGTCCTCATAGCTGTCGATAAAGATATCGCAGTTGTCGCGCACATCGTCGCGCTTCATGCGGCCGTGCGGGTCATAGATGCCTACACGCTTAAAGCCGGCGGAGCCAGAGCTTTTTAGGCCAAAAACGGCGTCCTCAAATACCCAAGCGCGCTCAAACTTGTGCCCATGTCGCTCCTCCAGGCGGCGCAGCGCCAGCTCGTACACATCGGGGAACTGTTTGGAGCGTCCCGCCTCGCCCGTCGTGGTAACAAACTCCATGTAAGCATCGAGCCCGGCACCAGCGAGCGCGGACTGCACCAGCTCGGCCGGCGTGGACGTGGCAACGCACATGGCAATGCCCGCCGCCTTCGCCTGCTCCAAAAACGTCAGCAGACCCTCGCGCGGAGGCACCTTGGAGTACCCATCAATCAAAATCTCACCCAGCTCGCGATACAGCTCCTCGCCATTCGCGCCAATGCCCCACGTGTCGTGGTAGGCCTGACATTCGTCCTCGAGCGACAGATGCTCAAACTGGGCAAAATCATCGACCGTCACGTCGACACCGTGGCGGTGCAATAACTCGGGCTGGGCATAGGCCCAAACGGGGGTGCTATTAACCAGCGTGCCGTCGCAATCGAAAATAAAAGCAACCTTGGGAGCGGCGGTATGGGACATAAACGAACCTTTCGATGTCAAATGGTAAACAACCTGCTAAAAACGTTTTACCAAACGTCAGGCTAACAATTTTGAAACCCTAATTGGTAAAACTGTCAAGAGTTTTACCACAGCAATTCTGCCAGTGGTATAAACATGTCGCTTACCGATTAAACGCCCCCGCAAATCCGCTTTCGTCCATAAAACTAACGCACAGGTGTTATCGTAGTTTCTGCCGAAAGTTCCACCGAGCACGCGAGGTGGAACGAATCACAGAAACTTCGCCGTCCCTTCGATTCGTGCAGCCTTGGACCTTTCGCATCTAGTCACCAAGGCAACACGCTGCCGCGTCATGATGGGATCAAACGTGAGCGATACAAAGCTAAAGCCAACGGCTAAAAAGCCCGCAACCCGCAAACCGGCTCCGCACGCACCGGAGCTCTCCAAGGACGATGTCTACCTGTTTGGCATTGGAATGTGGGAGCGCAGCTGGGAAAAGATGGGCGCGCATCCCGACACGCAGAACCGTACGCGCGGCTGGCGCTTTTGCGTTTGGGCACCCGACGTAAAGAGTGTCCATGTCATTGGCGAATTTAACGACTGGGATGAGGAAGCCAACCCGCTGGTGCCCGTGCATACGAGCGCTATTTGGGAAGGCTTTATTCCTGGCGCCGAGCAGGGCCAGCTCTATAAATACCTCATCGAGACCAACGAGGGCGAGAAGCTCTACAAGGCCGATCCGTATGCCTTTAAGGCCGAGTGCCCTCCGGGTACCGCCAGCGTGCTGTGGACCCTCGACGGCTATAAGTGGAACGACGCCGCGTGGCTCAAGCGCCGCGCCGGCCACAACCACATGTCGCAGCCGCTCAACATCTACGAGGTGCATATTGGCTCATGGAAGCGCCACGGCGACGCGCCGCAGGGCGAACCGGACGAGTACGGCAACTACCCCGGCCCCATGGATCCCTTCCCCGCGCAGCGCGGCGAGTTCTACACCTACGACGACCTGTCGGTGGAGCTCGTGGACTACGTGCGCGACATGGGCTACACGCATATCGAGGTCATGCCGCTCATGGAGCATCCTTTCGACGGCTCCTGGGGCTACCAGACGACCGGCTATTACGCCGCCACGTCGCGCTACGGCAACCCGCAGCAGCTCATGCACTTTATCGATGCATGCCACGAGGCAGGCATCGGTGTGATCATGGACTGGGTGCCCGGCGGTTTTTGCGCCGACGCCCACGGCCTTGCCACCTTTAACGGCCACATGCTGTTTGAACACGAGATCCACCCCAACTGGGGCACGCACAAGTTTGACTTCGCCCGCGGCGAGGTCCGCTCCTTCCTGGTCTCCAACGTGCTGTACTGGCTCGAGAACTTCCACGTGGACGGCATTCGCATGGACGGCGTGTCCAGCATGCTGTACCTCAACTTTGGCATCGACGATCCCGGCCAAAAGAAGTTCAACAAGTACGGTACCGAGGAGGACCTGGACGCCAGCGCGTTTATCCGTCAGGTTAACTGCGCCGTGGAGGCTCACTACCCCGATGTGATGATGATGGCCGAGGAGTCCACCGCGTGGCCGCTCGTGACCTACCCGCCGCAGGACGGCGGTCTGGGCTTCCACTACAAGTGGGACATGGGCTGGATGAACGACACCCTGCACTACATGCAGACCGATTTTCCGTGGCGCCCCGGCAACCACGGCCTGCTCACGTTCTCCATCATGTATGCCTTTACCGAGAACTTTATTTGCCCGCTCAGCCATGACGAGGTCGTGCACGGCAAGTGCTCGCTGATCGGCCGCATGCCGGGCGACTGGTGGCGCCAGTTTGCCGGCCTGCGCACGCTGGCCTTCTACCAAATGACGCACCCCGGTGCCAAGCTCAACTTTATGGGCAACGAGATCGGCCAGTTTATCGAGTGGCGCTATTACGAGTCCATCCAGTGGTTCCTGACCGAGGAGTACGAGACCCACCGTCATCATCAGGCGTTTATCAAGGCGCTCAACCACCTGTACACCGCCGAGCCCGCTCTGTACGAGCGCGGCTACACCGACGACGGCTTTACCTGGATTGACGCGGACAACTCCAAGCAGTCCATCGTGAGCTTTGTACGCCAGGGCGAGGACGTCGATGACGACCTGGTGATCCTGATCAACTTTGACCCGGCGAGCTACGAGAGCTTCCGCGTGGGCGTGCCGCGTGAGGGTGACTGGGAGGTCATCTTTGATTCCGACCGTCCCGAGTTTGGCGGCAGCGGCTATGCCGGCGAGGAGCCCTACACCTGCTCGAGTGAGCCCTATCCCTGGAACGGGCAGATGGACTCCATCGAGATTAAGGTGCCCGGCCTGGCTGGCGTGGTGCTTAAGCGCCGCGGTCCCAGCAGCTATAAGCCGCCAGTGGTTGAGGAGCCCAAGAAGGCGACGCGCAAGCGTGCGTCCTCGGTGAAACCCAAGACCGCGGCTGCCAAGAAGGCTCCGGCCAAGGCAAAGACTGCCAAGTCTGCCGCCAAGGCTTCGGCAAAGTCCACCACGGCCAAAAAGGCAGCCACCAAAAAGGCTGCTCCCAAGGCCAAGCCAGCTGCAGCTAAGGCTTCTGCCAAGAAAGCGTAACAAAGCCGTTACAGCTGTAATTACCCGCCCCGCGGGGGCGTAGGATACAAGTCATAGCCGTTCCGGGAGAAACATCCCCGGGGGAAAGGAACGTATGAATAAGATCTTCGACAACAAGCAGGAGTTTACCGAGCTCTATCGCGATGCCGTCATGAGCATCAGCGGCAAGAGCGTCGAGGCCGCCAGCGACCTGGACCGCTTTAACGCCCTGGCCAAGCTCGTGGCCGAGAAAGCCCGCACCGTTGCCACCAAGAGTGACGCCCGTGTTACCGCCGAGGGCAAGAAGCGTGTGTACTACTTCTCGATCGAGTTTTTGATCGGCCGCCTGCTCGACAACTACCTGCTCAACTTTGGCGTGCGCGACATGGTCGCCGAGGCGCTCGACGACATGGGCTTTGACCTGTCCGTCATCGAGAACCAGGAGCCCGATCCGGCGCTGGGCAACGGTGGCCTGGGCCGTCTGGCCGCATGCTTCCTGGATTCCATGGCAGCCGAGGGCATTGCCGGCTACGGCAACGGTATGCGCTACCGCTACGGCCTCTTTAAGCAGGAGATCGTCAACGGCAGCCAGGTAGAGGCCACCGACGAGTGGCTCACCCACGGCTATCCCTGGGAGGTCCGTCGTCAGGACAAGGCCGTGACCATTAAGTTTGGTGGCCACGTTGAGGGCTATGAGGAGAACGGCCGCACGTTCTACCGCACGGTGGACACGCAGGACATCCTGGCCGTCCCCTACGACATCCCCGTTGTGGGCTATGCCGGCGAGACCGTCAACAAGCTGCGCGTCTGGGCCGCCGAGCCGGTCGAGGAGCACTTTGACCTTGAGGCCTTCAACCGCGGCGACTACGCCCTGGCCGACGCCGAGCGCGCCGAGGCCGAGGCCATCAGCGCCATCCTCTACCCCAACGACGCCGGCGAGCACGGTCGACTGCTGCGCCTGAAGCAGGAGTACCTGTTCGTCTCGGCCGGCATCTACAGCCTGCTCGACACCTTTGAGAAGGAGCACGGCGAGAACTGGGAGCTGCTGCCGCAGTTTGTGGCCATCCACACCAACGACACGCACCCCGCCATGTGCGGCCCCGAGCTCATGCGCATCCTCATCGACGAAAAGAAGCTCGAGTGGGACGACGCCTGGAATATCGTGACGCAGGTCGTGAGCTACACCAACCATACTATCCTTCCCGAGGCTCTGGAGAAGTGGCCCATCGGCACGTTCTCCAAGCTCCTCCCCCGCGTGTACCAGATCATCGACGAGATCAGCCGTCGTTGGCACGAGTCGTTCGACACTACGCAGGAGGGCTGGCAGGAGCGTCTGCGCCAGACCGCCATTCTGTGGGACGGCGAGATTCGCATGGCCAACCTGTCCGTGATCTGCAGCCACAGCGTCAACGGTGTGGCCAAGATCCACTCCGACATCATCAAGAACATCGTGCTCAAGGACTTCTATGCCCTTACGCCCGAGAAGTTCAACAACAAGACCAACGGCATCTCGCACCGCCGCTTCTTTGCCGAGGCCAACCCCACCTACGCCAAGCTCGTGACCGAGGCCATTGGCGATGGCTGGCTGAAGGACGCCTTTGAGCTGGAGAAGCTCAAGGAGTTTAAGAACGACACCGAGTTCCTGAAGGCCGTAGGCGCCTCCAAGCGCGCCAACAAGGAGCGTCTGGCTGCCTACGTTAAGGCCGAGACCGGTCTGGTCATCGACCCCAATACCGTCTTCGATGTTCAGGTAAAGCGCTTCCACGCCTACAAGCGCCAGCTCATGAACATCATGAAGGTGATGGACATCTACAACCGTCGCATCGCCGATCCCAACTTCCACGTGACGCCGACGACCTTCATCTTTAGCGGCAAGGCTGCCTCGAGCTACACCTTTGCCAAGGAGACCATCCGCCTGATCAACTCGGTGGCTGAGGTCATCAACAACGACCCGCGCGTCAACGAGGTCATGAAGGTCTGCTTTATCCCCAACTTCCGCGTGAGCAACGCCCAGCTCATCTACCCTGCCGCCGAGATCTCGGAGCAGATCTCCACGGCCGGCAAGGAGGCCTCGGGCACGTCCAACATGAAGCTCATGATGAACGGCGCCATTACGCTGGGTACCCTCGACGGCGCTAACATCGAGATCGCCGACCTGGCCGGCCGCGAGAACGAGGCTATCTTTGGCCTGACCGCTCCCGAGGTCGAGCAGCTCTGGGCATCGAACAGCTACTTTGCGTGGGATACCCTCAACGGCGACCGCGAGCGTCTGGGCCGTGTGATGGACGAGCTCAAGGACAATACCTTTGCGGGCCTTTCGGGCAACTTTGAGAGCATCTATAACGAGCTCATGAACAACAACGACCCCGACCTGGTCATGGCAGACTTCCGCAGCTATGTTGACGCCTGGGAGAAGCTCACGAACAGCTACGGCGACCAAGAGACCTGGAACCGCAAGGCGCTGCTCAACACCGCCTCCTCGGGCTGGTTCTCAAGCGACCGCACCATTCGCGAGTACCGCGACGAGATCTGGCACGCGTAAAGGCCGCGGGCTCCCCTATGCCAGCACGGCATTACTCGACGGGCGTGACGTTGCGCCGCGCCCGTCGCAAATGGGTTTAGGAACATCGATGACAGAAGGAGAAATCGATGAGTAAGAAAGAATGCATCGCGATGCTCCTCGCAGGAGGACAGGGCAGCCGATTGGGGGCACTCACCCAAAAGATCGCTAAGCCGGCGGTTAGCTTTGGTGGCAAGTTCCGCATTATCGACTTTTCGCTGTCCAACTGCTCCAACTCGGGCATCGACACGGTGGGTGTTCTGACGCAGTATCGCCCCTACCTGCTGCATGCCTACGTGGGCTCCGGCGAGGCGTGGGATCTGGACAGCCGCGACGGCGGCGTGTCGATCCTGCCGCCGTACGAGACGCAGACCGGCGGCGCCTGGTATGCGGGCACGGCCGACGCCATTACGCAGAACCTCGACTACATCAAGGCCAACGACCCCAAGTACGTCCTGATTCTTTCGGGCGATCACCTGTATCGTATGGACTACCGCAAGATGCTCAAGACGCACATTGAGAACAACGCCGACCTCACGGTGAGCGTCATGCCCGTGCCGTGGGAGGAGGCCAGCCGCTTTGGCATCCTGACCACCGACCCCGAGGACGGCCGCATCACCAAGTTCACCGAGAAGCCCGATAAGCCCGATTCGAACCTCGCATCCATGGGCATCTACATCTTCTCGGCCGACGTGCTGATCGAGGCACTCGAGGAGGACGCTCTGGACCAGCGTTCGAGCCACGACTTTGGCAAGGACATCATCCCCAAGCTGCTCGGCGAGGGCAAGCGCCTGTACAGCTACGAGTTCCACGGCTTTTGGAAGGACGTCGGCACCATCGCCAGCTTCCACGAGACCTCGATGGACCTGCTGGGCAACAACCCCGAGTTTGATCTGTTTGACAAGCACTTCCCCATCATGTCCAACATCACCACGCGTCCGCCGCACTACATTGGTCCGGATGGTCGCCTGGACGACTGCCTGGTCTCCAACGGCTGCAAGATCTACGGTACCGCTCGCCACTCGATCCTTTCGACCGATGTCATCATCGAGGAGCGCGCCGTGGTCGAGGACTCCGTGCTGCTGCCGGGTGCGCACGTTAAGAGCGGCGCACACATCTGCCGCGCTATTTTGGGCGAGAACTCCACGGTCGAAGAGGGCGTGAAGCTCGGCTCTGTCGATACTACCAAGGATACGGCCGTCGTTGGAAATGACGTCGTTATCGGGAAGGGGGAATGATCCGATGATCAATCGCAAGGCCATCGGTTATATCACCGCTAACTACTCTTCGACCTACGGCAGCGTGCTGCTCAAGGACCGCCCCATCGCGTCCGTTCCGTTTTTGGGTCGCTACCGCCTGATCGACTTCCCGCTGTCCAACATGATGAATGCCGGCATTAAGACCGTCGGCGTAGTCATGCCGGGCAACTACCGCTCACTGATCGACCACGTGGGCTCGGGCAAGGACTGGGGCCTGGACCGCAAGAAGGGCGGCCTGTTCATGGTGCCCGGCAACGCGTATGGCACCACCAAGGGCGGCATGCGTTTCTTGCTGCGCGACATTATCTCCAACAAGACGCTGTTCCAGCGCTCGGACAAGCCCTATGTTGTGATGATGGGCACCAACATCATCTTTAACATGGACCTCAACACCATCATCGATGCGCACGAGAACTCCGGCGCCCAGATGACCGTGGTGTACTGCAAGGCCACGCGCAACGTCGATGACGAGACCAAGCTGCAGATCAACGAGAACGGCCGCCTGACGGGCGTGAGCGCCGGCGTCGTGTACGGCGACAACGCCTCTATGGACTGCTGCATCGTCAACCGCGAGACGCTGCTCGAGATCATCGACCACTACCAGGCCGCCGACTATCTGGACCTGCTCGAGGCGCTCCAGGGCGACTTTGGCAACATCGACGTGTGCAGCTACGAGTACAAGGGCGAGGTCGTGGGCGTGTTTAGCGAGAAGTCGCTGTATCGCCGCAGCATGGACCTGCTCGACCAGACCGTGGCCGACCATCTCTTTGACCCCGAGCGTCCGATCCTGACCAAGGCTCACGACGTGCCGCCTTCGCGCTATGCGACCGGCAGTCACGCATGCAACTCGATCATCTCGGCCGGCTGCATCATCAAGGGCACCGTGCGCAACTCGATCCTGTCTCGCGGCGTCGTGGTTGAGGAAGGCGCCTCGGTGACGAACTCGATCATCAACCAGAGCTGCGTCATCAAGAGCGGCGCCCGCGTTGAGAATGCCATCCTGGACAAGAACAACGTGGTTCCCACCAACACCGAGCTTCGCGGCACGCCCGAGAACATCCTGGTGCTGGGAAAGGCCCCGTTAACTTCTGATATCACCAACGCGAGCTAGCTTTGGCACCGCAACATCGCTCGTAACACGTAGAATAGCCGCCCGGTTTGCGCCAGGCGGCTATTCTCGAATTGCAACAGGGAGACAATATGGCTGATTCCAGCAAAAAGATGCAGATCGTGTTTGCCTCGGCCGAGTGCGCACCGTTTGTGAAGACCGGTGGCCTGGGCGACGTGGCGGGCTCGCTGCCTGCGGCGCTTGTGCGCGCCGGCGCCGAAGTAATCGTGATGGTGCCCAAGTACGCCACCATCAAGGACGAGTACAAGGCGCAGATGGAGCACTTCTCCGACTTTTACGTGAGCCTGGGCTGGCGCAATGAGTACTGCGGACTCGAGAAGCTCGAGCACGACGGCGTCACCTATATGTTCATCGACAACGAGCGCTACTTCGCGCGCGACTATCCGTACGGCTTCTTTGACGACGGCGAGCGCTTTGCGTTCTTCTCCAAGGCCATCACCGAGAGCCTGCAGCACCTGCCCGCCGGCTTTGAGTGCGACATCCTGCACTGCAACGACTGGCAGACGGCGCTGGCGCCCGTGTTTTTGCGCGAGTTCTACCAGGGCCTGCCGCTGTATGACCGCGTCAAGACCGTGTTCTCGATCCACAACGTGGCGTTCCAGGGCCAGTTTAGCGACACCGTGATGGAGGACATCCTTGGTGTGGCGCACATTCCGGCGGCCGCCTCGCAGCTGCGTTGCGACGCCTGCAGCATCAACTACATGCTGGGCGCCCTGCGCTATGCCGACGCCATCACCACGGTGAGCCCCACCTATGCCAACGAGATCCAGACGCCCGAGTTTGGCGAGGGCCTGGACGGTGTGCTGCGCGAGCGTTCCTACGCGCTGCAGGGCATTTTGAACGGCATTGACGTTGCGGGCTTTGACCCGGCAACAGACAAGCGAATTGCCGCCAACTATACCGTGGAGGACCGTTCCGGCAAGGCCGTGTGCAAGGCCAAGCTGCAGGAGGAACTGGGCCTCGAGGTTCGCGACGACCGTCCGCTCATGGTGATGGTCACGCGCCTGACGCGCCAGAAGGGCATGGATCTGGTCATGTACGCGCTCGACCGCATCCTGTCCGGCGGCGTGCAGGTGGCGGTGCTGGGCACCGGCGACCGCGACTACGAGGACGGCCTGCGCTACTTCCAGGACAAGTACCCCGGCACCATGGCCGCACGCATCGAGTTCGATCCGGCGCTGTCGCAGCGCATGTATGCCGCCGCCGACATGTTCCTGATGCCTTCGAAGTTTGAGCCCTGCGGCCTGTCGCAGATCATCGCCATGCGCTACGGCACGCTGCCGATTGTTCGCGAGACCGGTGGCCTGAAGGACACCGTGCAGCCGTACAACGAGTTTACCGGCGAGGGCACGGGCTTCTCGTTTAGCAACTTTAACGGCGACGAGATGGGCGATGCGGTATTCCGCGCGGCGCGTCTGTTCTGGGATAACCGCGACGCCTGGAACCAGCTGGTCACGCAGGCCATGAGCCAGGACTTTAGCTGGACGCGCTCGGCCGATAAATATCTGGACCTGTACTTCTTTATGCACCCGGAGATTGAGCGCCCGGCGGCGGTTGTCGACGAGCCTGAGGCTGCACCTGATCCGGTGGCCGCAGAGGAGCCCAAGGCCGAGGAGAAGCCGGTTGAAGCTGAGCCCGCAAAGGCCGAGCCTGAGGTGAAGGCTGAGGTTGCTCCTGAGGCAGAGACCGAGGTCAAGCCCGCTGCAAAGCCCGCAGCTAAGAAGACCGCGACTCGTAAGACGACGGCCAAGAAGGTCACAGCGACCAAGGCGGCGGCAACAAAGACCACCGCTGCCAAGACAACGACCTCGCGCAAGCGCACGACCGCCGCTGCCAAGAAGGCCGCCGAAGCCGAGGCTGCTCCCGAGGTAAAGGCCGAGGTCGCCGAGGCCAAGCCGGCCGCCAAGGCTCCGGCAAAGACCGCTGCCAAGAAGACGACCACGACCGCCAAGAAGGCAACAGCTGCCAAGAAAACCACGGCAACGAAGTCGACGGCCGCCAAGGCTACTGCGACCAAGGCCGCTCCGAAGGCTGCCGCAAAGCCCGCTGTCAAGGTCGAGGAAACCCCCGCCGAGCCCAAGGCCGAGGTAACTGTCGAGACAAAGCCGGCCGCCAAGACCACCACGCGCAAGCGCACCACGACGACGACCAAAAAGACCACGACTAAGGCCTCAGCTACCAAGGCAGAGGCTAAGGTCGAGGCCAAGCCCGCAGTAAAGGCCAAGCCGGTACCGAAGGCATCCGAGGCCAAGTCCGCTGCCGTCAAAGAGGAGCCCAAGGCCGAGGTAAAGGCCAAGCCCGAGCCCTCCAAGAAGGCCCCGGTCTCCCCCGCCGCCGCGACCGAGGAAAAGGCTCCGACCAAAAAGACGTCCGTCCGCAAGGCAACGGCCACCCGCAAGCGCCGCTAATCCGGACGATTAAAACTTAATCCTCAACGCAAAAGAGGTCGCCCCAACCAGGCGCCCTCTTTTGCGTTGAACTTCTCTATTTAAAAGAGGGCCGGTTTACTACGACAAAATGACTCCGGCCGACCACGGCGGGTAATCTACGAAATTGGCAACGCCTCTACCTGCGGTTTTAATATCACCAAAATGACCGTGGTTGAAATCATTCAATTCGTCGTAGTAAACCGGGGTACTTTTGTTTAGCTACAAATAGTATCGGTATAGGCGTTTTTGAATATCGCGATAATTTGGATGGTAAAACGATTTTCTAGGACAACCGTTCGCCGATGGTAAACGGATGTTGTTTATACAGCCTGTGTACAACAGATATACTTACATCTTGTGCGTAAAGCCCATGGCCCGCAGGCCGTGATTCTATTGAACTGGACCGTACTATGAGATTGATACACAACAGCCGTCTGCCGCAGTTTCGCACTCCGTTTGGCGCTGTGACCACTGGAACATCCGTTTCGCTCTCGGTGATTTTGGAGGATGCCGACCCCAACCAGGCAACGCTTACGCTGCGCACCTGGGTCGATGAGATCGGTGAGTCTCGGTATCCCATGACGCACGAGGGCGACGGCATATTTACCGTAGAGCTTGAGTGCACCGAACCCTGTCTTATCTGGTACAGCTTTATATGCAATATCGAGGGCCAGCCCGAGGTTCGCCTGGGCGCACCACAGGGCCGCACCGGCGGCGAAGGCGTAACCTACGATTACGCCGAGGTGCCGTCATTCCAGGTCACCGTCTACAAGCACCGCGAAGTTCGACCCGAGTGGTACGAGCGTGGAATGGTCTACCAGATCTTCCCCGATCGCTATGCCCGCGACGAGCACTGGCGCGAGCGCACGCTGGCCGAGGTCGAAAAACCGCGTAAGGGCATTCAGCGCCGCATGGTCGAGGACTGGAACGAGCCGCCTGTGTACGAGCGCGCCGAGGACGGCTCCATCAAGACTTGGGACTTCTACGGCGGCTCGCTCAAGGGCATCCAGGAAGACCTGCCTCGCATCGCCGAGCTGGGCTTTACAGCCATCTACCTCAACCCCATTTTTGAAGCCGCGAGCAACCACCGCTACGACACCGCCGATTACACCAAGATCGATCCGATTCTGGGCACCGAGCAGGACTTTACCGAGCTGTGCGAGGCGGCCGAGAAGCTCGGCATTTCCATCATTCTGGACGGTGTGTTCAACCACACGGGCGACGATTCGATCTACTTCAACCGCTACGGCAACTACCCCGGCGTGGGCGCGTGGCAGAGCGAGGATTCGCCGTGGCGCGATGCGTTTTATTTCCACGAGGACGGCTCGTACGACTGTTGGTGGGGCGTGGGCAATATGCCCGCCATCAATGAGAGCTCCGAACTGGTACGCGAGCGGCTCCTGGGCAAGGACGGCGTGATCCGAAAATGGCTACGTGCCGGCGCTCATGGCTGGCGCCTAGACGTGGCCGACGAGCTTTCCGATGACTTCCTGACCGAGATCAAAAAGGCCGTGCTCGCCGAGAAGCCCGACGCGCTGCTGCTCGGCGAGGTCTGGGAAGATGCCTCCAACAAGATCAGCTACGGCCATCTGCGTCGCTACCTGCAGGGCTCCGAGCTGGACTCTGCTATGGATTACCCCTTCCGCGACATGGTCATCGGCTTTTTGATGGGCTACAAAAACGCCTACCAAGCTGCCGAGGATATCGAGACCCTGCGCGAGAACTACCCGCGCGAGGCATTATCCTGCGCGCTCAATCTGCTGTCGAGCCACGACCGCCCGCGCATTATCTCGGTGCTCGGCGGCGGCCCCGACGAGTCGCAGCTGCCCGAGAGTGAGCGCAGCAAATGGCGCCTGGACGAGAACTCCATGGGCCTGGCCAAGAGCCGCTTTTGGCTGGCGACGCTCATGCAGATGACGTTCCCGGGCGTTCCCTCAATCTATTACGGTGACGAGTACGGCTTGGAGGGTCTCACCGATCCGGGCAATCGCCGCACCATGCCGACCAAGGAAAACCTGCACGACTTCGATACGTTCGCGATCGTCAAGAATGCCTCGGCCGTGCGCCGCGCGCTGCCGTTTATGATCGATGGCAAGATCAAGGCCTTCGCGCTCAATGACGAGGTGCTGGCCTACAACCGTACCGGTAAAGACGGCGAGTCCGCGACAGTCATCATCAACCGCAGCCTGCGCAATTCGCATCGTGTGACGATTCCGGCGCTCGGCGAATGCGCGAGCGATGTTATTAGCGGTCACGAGTGCGAGATCCACAACGGCACGGTCACGCTCGATCTTTATCCGCTGGGCTCGTCGATCATCTACCACCATGCCGAGCAGCGCCTGCAGGAGCCGCTCGATCACGGTGCGGGTGTTGTGTGTCATATCACATCGGTGCCGACCGACGACGGCAAGCCCGGTACAATCGGCGCGCCCACGCGTCGCTTTATCGACCATCTGGCCGCCATGGGCATGCGCTACTGGCAGGTTCTCCCCGTCAACCCCACGGACTTCTTCCGCTCCCCTTACGCTGGTCCTTCGGCCTTTGCAGGCAATATCGACCTGCTACCCGAGAGCCACGAGGAGCTGGCAGCCGACTTTGAGACCTGGAAGGCCCGCGGCGGCGAGGATGCCGATCCGCTGTACACCGCGTTTAAACATCGCAATGCCGATTGGCTCGAGAAATACTGCGTCTACATGGCCGTTAAGAAGTACTTTGAGGGCGAGTCGCGCCATGATTGGCCGGCAGATGTCGCGCGCTACAACGAGCATCTGATCGACGACAAGCGCTTCCACGACGAGGCCGAGCTTCAGGCGTACATGCAGTACCGTTTTGACCTAGCTTGGTGCGAGCTCATGAACTATGCGCACAAGAAAGGCATCGAGGTCATCGGCGATATTCCTATGTACGTGTCCGACGATTCGGCAGATGCGTGGAGCGAACCCGAGAACTTCTGGCTGTCCGATACCGGCAAGGCAATCGAGATCTCCGGTGCGCCGCCCGACAACTTTGCACCCGAGGGCCAGGTGTGGGGCAACCCGACGTTCCGCTGGGACCACATGAAGCAGAACGGCTATAGCTGGTGGATGGATCGCCTGCGTCGTGCGTTTTCTCTCTACGACCGCGTGCGCCTGGATCACTTCCTGGGATTCCACAGCTACTTCAGTATCCCCGCAGGCAAGGCTTGCGCCGAAGGTCGCTGGTTGGCGGGACCGGGCAAGGACCTGTTCCAGACCGCTTATGACGAGCTGGGTCCGCTCAACTTTATCGCCGAGGACCTGGGCTATTTGACGCCCGGTGTTCGCGCCATGGCATCGACCTGCGGTTTCCCCGGCATGGACGTGCTGGAGTTTAGCGACTACGACGTTCGTTGCGGTGTGCATCCCACGCCCGGCAAGATTCTGTACACCTCGACGCACGATACGTCGACGCTGGCCGGTTGGTGCACGCGTTCCTTTGCGGGCGGCGACGAGCCGAGCGGTGTTGAGGTGGCGGCCAAGCTGATGAGCGACGCGCTGGCAAGCGACGCTCCCCTAGTGATGATGCCGCTACAGGATATCCTGGGGCTTGGCGACGACGCGCGCATGAACGTTCCGGGCGTTGCCACGGGCAACTGGACCTGGCAGGCTGACGAGGCGGACATTGCAACCGCCGAGAACAAAACCGCACAGCTCCTGCGCAACAACCATAGATTCTGGGGCGAAGCGTGATAAAACCCCCGATATAGGGTACAGTTACAGACGTTTGAATTTTTGCGGGCAGAGTAATCTGCCCGCTTTGTGCTGAAAAGGAAGTATTATGGCGCGCTACGATTACAAGTGCTCGAGCTGCGGCAACGTGTTTGAGGTTGAGCATCCCATGTCCGAGACTCCCGAGGTCGTGTGCCCCAGCTGCGGTGCCCCGGCGGCCAAGACGTTCTCGGCCAGCGGCATTAAATTTGAGGGCAGCGGTTTCTACAACACCGATCAGCGAAGCGGCGGCTCCAGCACCAGCGCCACCAGCGGCTGCTGCGCCAACTGCCCGCATAACCACTAGAAACCAAACAGCCCCGCGACCGACACCGATCGCGGGGCTGCCTCTTTCTGTTGCAGGTAGCTCTATGAGTTGCGGTGAATAAGGACTGTTTGGCGGGCTTAAGCCGCTATTCAATCCCTATTTCACCGCAACTTAGTCGTTACTTGTGGACCAGGCGGGCACAGAAGTGGCCGTCGTAGGAGTCGGCGTTTACCGGCACGCTTTGGAAGAGGCCTCGATCGTTCTGGCGTACGGATACGAGCTTCTTGGCCTGGTCGAACTCGGGGAGTTGCAGAATCTGTGCCTCGGAAAGCGGTGCCACGCTAAAGCCGGCACCCTCGGGAGAAGCAAGGAAAGCATCCACCACCTGCGTGTTCTCCTCGTCGAAGACGGAGCACGTCGCATAGATGAGCTCGCCGCCGGCAGCCACGCGCGCGGCAGCTTCCTTGAGCATCGTCAGCTGCAGTTTGGGCAAATCAGTCGTAACGTCATTCTCAGTTAGACGCCATGGGATCTCGGGATGACGGCGCATGGTGCCGGTGCCCGAGCACGGCGCATCGATAAAGACTGTGTCGAACTTAACCGGCTTGCCAAGCATGGCATCAAACGATGTGAGCACCTCATCAAGCTCGCAAGCATCGCCCGAGACCGTGCGAACACCCGTAATACCCGCCTTATGCAGGCGCGCGAGATTCTGATCACATTTACGATCATGCAGGTCAAGCGCCGTATGCTGACGTTCATAGCCCGCACGCTTGGCCTGACACATCATCACATAGGTCTTGGTGCCACGACCGGCACCAATCTCAAGGCAGCTTCCAGGGCGCGTGGCAGCTGTGGCGATAAGCTGCGCGTTGAGATCAGATGCCACCGCGGCAGCACGCTCAAACACGCCCGATGCAACCGTGACCTGCGCATCTACCGGGGCATGGCAGCCCGGGAAGACGGGCGCGACGAGCTGCGAGATATACGGATCGGGCTTGGTCGCAAAGGCGTTCTCATGCAGGGCCAGCGGCGCGGGGGCCAGATTGCCGGCAAAGTTAAGCGCACCCTCAGGCGTGTCGAACGATGCCATAATGCGAGCGCACAGCCAACGCGGCAGTCCCATCAGGCGCGACAGACGAACCAGGCGTCGCTCAGACTCATCTACATCGGACGCCGTGGCAAAGTCCTCAACGTTGTCCGCGACCTTATGCAGCACGGCATTGGCCAAACCGGCGGCAGACTTAGCTCCGCTGCGCACCAGCTCAACGCCCTGACTCACCGCAACGCGACCAGGCGTATGCAGATAGAGCATCTCAAAGGCCGAGATACGAAGCGCCATGCGAACACGCGGCGCAACCTTTTTAGGCTTATCGAGAAACTGATCGAGCAGCTCGTCCAAAATACCCTGCGTAGCGGCCACACCCAGCGCCAAGCGGGCGGCAAAAGCGGAATCGCGCTGGTCAATAGCCTTGGCCGATGCGCGAGAGGACAGCACGTCACGCGCATACATGCCGCGGCGATCGGCCTCCATTAGCACATCGAGCGCAAGTTTGCGCGCGGGAGACAGCTTGCTCATGACAAAACACCCCAGATAAGATCGGCGCCTTGCAGCCCAGCAGCCCAAGCAGAAGCGGCCATGGCACGCTTGCCATCGGGCTTAACCTCGAGCAGTTCAACCGCACCATCGGAAAGACCAAGGTAAACACGCTTGGCCTTAATGAGAACCTGACCCTCGCCAAGCGACACATCAACCGGCGCAGCATCGAGCACGCGCACGGTCTTGCCGGCAATCACGCAACGAGCAGGCGCGGTATCGGACGAAGCGAGCACATGACGCACACAATCGAGCGCAGCCATCTGCGGATCCAGACGCATCTCCAGCTTGGAAATCTTGGCAGCATGAGTGACGAGCGACTCATCCTGCTCAGTCCACACGGCGGTGCCATCGGCAAGAGAAGGAAGCGTATCGGCAAGCAGTTTGCCGCCAAGCTCACCAAGCTCCATCGTGAGCGCCTCGGCATGCTTACCGGCAACGGACGTGGAAACCTGAGCACAATAAGCACCAGTATCCACGCCATGTCCAATGCGCATGATAGAAACGCCAGCAACCTCATCACCAGCGAGAATCGCACGCTGAATAGGAGCAGCCCCACGCCAATGAGGCAGCAAGGACGCATGAACATTAACAATACCAAGCGGCGCCATGTGCAGCACTTCATCAGGCAAAATACAGCCATAGGCAGCCACGCAGAAAATATCAGCCTGGGCAGCCTGAAGCGCCTCAACAACCTCAGGTGTCATGCGATTGGCCTCAATAACCGTCAACCCCAGCTCAAGCGCCTTGGCCTTAACAGGAGAAGGCTCAAGCTTCTTACCACGCCCACGAACAGCATCAGGACGAGTAACAACAAGCGCAATCTCATTCCCAGCCTCAACAAGCGAAGTCAGCGAAGGCACAGCAAAATCAGGCGTACCCATAAACACAATACGCATAAAAGTTAGTCTCCTCTCAATAACGAGCCGAGACGGCTACAAAAAAGCGTTCCAGGTCGCAAACGCACCCAGCCGCAAGAACAGTTCAACAAAGACAAATATACCCAAAACCAAAGAAAGAGCCGCAATAAAAGCAGCTCTTCCAACAAAGCAATTATCAGCGAAGACGCCCCTCCCTGGCCCACGGCACCCGGGCGAACCGAGCCAGAACAACGCAGTTCCCGGTGCTGAGCGCCCACATATCGTCCCGCGCGCAGTTTCGCAGCAAAGCGAGAATGTTTGAGCACGGGATGATATGTGGGCGCTCAGCACCGGGAACGGAGGCCTACTCCGTCTCGCCCGGTCGAGCGCCGCGGGCCAGGGCGTCCTGGTACTCCTTGACTGCCTTGATCCTCTGCATCGGCTTCAGTCGCTCGAACATGGTGTTGCCGTGCAGGTGATCGATCTCGTGCTGCAGGCAAACGCAGAACAGGTCGCCCGTGGCCTCATAGCGAATCAGGTTGGCATCCAGGTCGTACGCCTCGACGACGACATGATCGGGACGCTCGATCTCGCAGCTAATGCCGGGGATGGACAGGCAGCCCTCGCTAAACGGCACCAGATGGTCGCTCTGCTCAACAATGACAGGGTTGATGAGCACATACGGGTCGTAGTCGCTCTTGTCACTGTAATCGCAGTCGATGGTGACGAGCTGAATAAGCTCGCCGATCTGCGGGGCAGCCAGGCCGCAACCGCCGTTCTCGAACATCATTTTCTTCATCTTCTCGGAAAGTGCCTCGATCGCCGGAGTGATCTCCTCGATGACGGCGCACTCCTGGCGCAGACGAGGGTCGGGCGACAGTACGATTCCGTTGGCTTCCATGGCCATCCTTTCGGGTTGTTACATCAAATCATAGGCGTCGACGTCAACACTCACGCTCACGCCGCGCACAGAGCCCACCTCTTTGAGGCAGGCGTCGATATCATCAGAGACATGGTACCCCACGGGCGACTTCACAAGCAGATGGAAGCGGTAACGGTCCTTGGCTCTCTCGATTACACACGAAGCCGGGCCCAGCACCTGCGGCACGGCACTCCCTGCCCGCAAAAAGTCGGGCGCGGCAGCATGCCAACGGCGCTTGAGGAGCTTTGCAATCCGCCCGATGTAGTCCTGCGCGTCGTCTCGGTTTGCCGACCACACCAAGATGTTGACCAGGCGAACAAACGGCGGGTACAGCGCGTCGCGGCGCTGGTCCAGGTCGTAGTCGGTAAAGATCGAACGGTCATGCTCAGCGACGGCGCGAATGACCGGGTCCTCGGGCAGGTAGGTCTGGATGATGACCTCGCCGGGGCGATCACCACGACCGGCACGACCGGCGACTTGCTCCAGTAGATCGTAGGCGCGCTCCCCTGCGCGGAAGTCCGGCAGCCTGAGGGCGAAGTCGGCATTGACCACGCCCACGAGCGTGACCTCAGGAAAGTCGAGGCCCTTTGCGATCATTTGGGTGCCCAGCAGCACCGCGCAATCAGCGGCATCGAACTGCTCAAGCAGCTTTTTGTGCGCGTCCTTTCCGCGCGTGGAATCGGCATCCATGCGAATAATGGCGACATCCTCGGGCAACATCTGGTGCAGTGCGTCCTCGATCTGCTGCGTACCCAGACCCATTTTTGCCAGGTAGCGACTGCCACATTTGGGGCAACGGCTCGTGGGCGCGGGATACGGCTTCACGCGCCAAGACGAACCGCATGTGTGACATTGCAGCGTGTGCGTGCGCTCGTGATATGTAAGCGCGGTGGAGCAGTGATTGCAGGTGGGGACGCAGCCGCACTCGCGGCACATCAGGAACGGCGCAAAGCCGCGGCGGTTGTGCAACAGCACGGCTTTTTCGCGGCGCTCGACCACACGCTCCAAGCCCTCCATCAAGGGTTTTGAGAACATGGAGCGGCTGCCGTGAGAAAACTCACGGCGCAGGTCGGCGATCCGAACCGTCGGCAGGACTGCGTGTCCCGGGCGCTCGGGCATCTCGACGCGCGTCCAGGTGGCACCGTTATACGTGCCACGGCGGCAGCGATCGAGAGCCTCAGCAGAAGGCGTGGCGGAGCCCAACACGAGCGGGCAGCGGTAGCGCCGCGCCATCTCGGCCGCCACCTCGCGCGCGTGGTAACGCGGGCTGGAGCCTTGCTTATAGCTGGTCTCGTGCTCCTCGTCGATGATGATGAGGCCCAGGTCGTCAAGCGGGCAAAAGAGCGCCGAGCGGGCGCCCACGACCACGCGCGCGGCACCGCTGGCGACCATATCCCACTGGTCCAGGCGCTCGCCGGCCGAAAGGCGCGAATGGAACACGGCGACCGTCTCACCAAAGCGCGAGCGAAAGCGGCCGACGGTTTGGGCCGTCAGCGAGATCTCGGGCACAAGCACGCACGCCGAGCGACCGGCTGCGAGCACGCGCTCGATGGCGGAGAGGTACACCTCGGTTTTGCCGGAGCCGGTGACGCCGTCGACAAGGACCACGTCTCCGTGGGCGTCAAGACGGGCGCGCTCAATCTGCGTGAGCGCCTGCTGCTGGCCGTTGGTAAGTGCGACCGGCGCCTTGCCGCTTGCCGAGGACAGCGTGGTCTGCTCGCTGCATCCACGCCAGGCGCGGCGCTCCTCCACAACCACGACGCCGCGTTTTTCGAGCGACTTGATGGTCGCCGACATGCTGTTATAGAGCAGGTTGAGGTCGCGCGTCGTGACCGGCCCGCACTGGAGCGCCTCGATGAGCTGACGCTGGCGGACCGCCGTTTTGGGAGGCGTATAGTCGAAACCCTCGGGCGTGAGCATGACCCAGCGGTTTTGGATAGGCTTGACGGCGGGGCGCTCAACCGTCCACACACCGTCGTCGCCCTTGACCACGCGCGGGCTTCCGCCCGGCGGCAGGAACAAGCGCAGGCACTCGGAAAGCGTCGCGACATACTCGCGGCTCATCCAGCACGCGATACGGGCAGCCTCGGCGGTAAAGAGCGGCTTGCTGAGGATAGCCTCGATAGGCTTGATACGCGCGGGATCGAGAGCGTCGTTACCTTGCAGGTCGGCCAGCTCGGGCGCGATGTCGACGATGTAGCCCGCGGCCGCACGGTTGCCAAAATGAACCAGGACGGTGGAGCCGATCTGGGCCTCGCAGGCGAGGGGTTGCGGGATGCCGTAAGCAAACGGCTCGGACAGTGCACGCGTCGGGATGTCGAGGACTACGCTCGCATAGGCGGCGAGGGGTTCGGGTGCGGGCTCGGGCTGCGCCGGGGCGGCGGCAGGAGCCGCGGACTTCGGAGCTTCCTCCGGTTCCGGCGAACCAAACAGCGAAAGTTGCTCGGCCATGGCCCCAGCACCTCCTATCCCATACGTCTACAGAAGCAAGAGCCCCGCTCAGAGTGAACGGGGCTCGGATACAAACGTTTGCGCAGCAATTACAGCGCCATCGTGCAGGCGCGGTCGATGCGCGCCAGGCAGTCGTTGCGGCCGACGAGCGCCATGGTCTCGCCCAGCGGAGGGCTCACCATGTTGCCGCAAACGGCGACGCGCACGGCCTGGAACACCACGCGCTTCTTGAGGTCCATCTGCTCGGGCAGCGGCTCAAGCGCGGCGTCGATGTTGGCGGCGGTCCACTCGTCCACACCCTCGAGCGCGGCCTTGGCGGCGTCCAGAATGGCACCCATGCCCTCCTTGGCCAGGCCCTTGTTGACGGATTTCTCGTCATACTCGAGCGTCTCGGCCGTAGCGAAGATGGGAGCGGCGACGGTCACGGCGTCGGCCGGCATCTTGGTGCGCGGCTTAACGATGGCAGCGAGCGCGTCGATCCAATCCTCGCCGTACTCGACATTACCCTCGATGAGACCCGCCTCGTGCAGCTCGGGGACCATGATCTCGTCGGCAAACTGAGCATCGGACATGCCGTTGATGTACTCGGCATTGACCCAGTCGAGCTTCTTGGGGTCGAAGGTCGCCGGGTTCTTGGAAATGCGGTCGAGCGAGAACTTGCTGGCCAGGACATCGCGCGGGATGATCGTGGTCTCGCCGTCGAGCGACCAGCCGAGCAGCGCCAGGTAGTTGACGAAGGCGTCGGGCAGGTAACCGGCGTCGCGGTACTCCTCCACCGAGGTGGCGCCGTGGCGCTTGGAGAGCTTCTTGCCGTCGGCACCCAAGATCATGGAGATGTGGGCGAACGTAGGCACGGGCGCGCCGAGGGCCTCGTAGACCATGACCTGACGCGGGGTGTTGGACAGGTGGTCGTCGCCGCGGATGACATGGGTAATCTTCATCATGGCGTCGTCGACGACGGTCGCGAAGTTGTACGTGGGCGTGCCATCGGAGCGGAAGATGACAAAGTCGTCGAGCTCCTTGGCGTCGAAGGTCACCTCGCCGTGGACGGCGTCGTGGATGACGACGTCGCCGCGGTCCTCGGGCACCTTGATACGCAGGACGTAGGACTCGCCGGCCTCGATGCGGTGGCGGGCCTCCTCGGGATCAAGATCGCGGCAACGCCGCTGATAGCCCTGGAAGGGGTCCTTGCGCTCCTGCGCGGCCTTGCGGTCGGCGTCGAGCTGCTCCTTGGTGCAGAAGCAGGGATAGGCCTTGCCCTCGTCCCAAAGCTTCTGGGCGGCCTGCTTGTACAGGTCCAGGCGCTCGGTCTGGGCGTAGGGGCCAAAGTCGCCGCCCACCTCGGGACCCTCGTCCCAGTCCAGGCCCAGCCAACGCATGGCACGCAGGATGATCTGCGTGTTCTCGTCGGTGGAGCGGGTGGGGTCGGTGTCGTCGATGCGCAGGATGAACGTGCCGCCGTTTGCGCGGGCGAAAGCCCAGTTATAGATAGCGGTGCGGGCGCCGCCGATGTGCAGCTTGCCCGTCGGTGAGGGTGCAAAGCGGACGCGAACGTCTGATGCCATGGAAATCTCCTCGATTGCAGGATGGATGTCTAACCGCATCAGTATAAAGCATCAAAGCAACCTCCGCACAAAGGGCACCGACCTACTCATTGGGGACAGACTTAAATGACCAGTCTTTGGGCAACCTGTCGGCACTATGGAAGGCTGGTCATTTAAGTCTGTCCCCAATGAGTAGGTGCGGAAAGGGTGTGAATGTTTGATTTACGCGCTATGATGTGCCCTTGCATAGAGAGCCCGGCGGAATGGTAACGGTCGCCGGGACACGTTTTTGAAAGGACAATCATGTCAGAAGAACTTCGTTCCATCCCACCCCAACACGGGTCCTTTGTTTTTACGTCGGAGTCGGTGACCGAAGGTCATCCCGATAAGATCGCCGACCAGATCAGCGACGCCGTCCTCGACGCAATCCTCGCCAAAGAAATAGAGCTCCAAGAGCAGGGCTACATCGCCCCCAACGGCGTGCCAGCCAATGTGGAGAACGTCCGCTGCGCTTGCGAAACCCTCGTGACCACCGGCACCGTCATCGTCGCCGGCGAGATCCGCACCCAGGCCTACGTCGACGTACAGGAAATCGCCCGCGGCGTTATCCGCCGCATTGGCTACAACCGTGCCAAGTTCGGTTTTGACTGCGACACCTGCGGCGTTATGAGCCTTATCCACGAGCAGTCGCCCGATATCGCCCAGGGCGTCGACGAGTCCTTCGAGACCCAGACCGGCGCTACCACCGACCCGATCGATCTGATCGGTGCCGGCGACCAGGGCATGATGTTCGGTTATGCCTCCAACGAGACCAAGACCCTCATGCCCATGCCGCACTACCTGGCAAGCCGCCTGGCCGAGCGCTTGGCCGCCGTGCGTCACGACGGTACCCTCGCCTATCTGCGTCCCGACGGCAAGACCCAGGTCACCGTGCGCTACGAGGAAGGCAAGCCTGTCGAGGTCACGACCATCGTCATCTCCACGCAGCACGCCGCCGAGATCGAGGACATGGGCAAGATCAAGGCCGACCTCATCGAGCACGTCATCACCCCGGTCATGGCCGCTGAGAACATGCCGTGGGACAACGCGGACATCTACGTGAACCCCACCGGTCGCTTTGTCGTGGGCGGCCCCATGGGCGACACGGGCCTCACCGGCCGCAAGATCATCGTCGACACCTACGGCGGTTATGGCCGTCACGGCGGCGGCGCCTTTAGCGGCAAGGACTGCACCAAGGTCGACCGCTCCGCCGCGTATGCCGCGCGCTGGGTCGCCAAGAACGTAGTCGCCGCCGGTCTGGCCGACCGCTGCGAAGTCGAGCTTGCCTACGCCATCGGCGTTTCCAAGCCCCTCTCAATCATGGTCGACACCTTCGGTACCGCTAAGGTCGCCGAGGACAAGATCGTTGAAGCCGTAGAGAAGACCTTCGACCTACGCCCGGGTGCAATCATCCGCGACCTAGACCTGCGTCGCCCCATCTACGAAAAGACGGCAGCCTACGGTCACTTCGGCCGCGAAGACGCCGACTTCACCTGGGAAAAGATCGACCGAGTCGAAGAACTCAAAGCAGCCTGCGGCCTGTAAGCCAGCGGCAAAAGCTGCAGCCACATATCGATGCACCAAAAGAAGTACCGGCCCCAACCGGTACTTCTTTTATTTAAAGGTGGTGAAGATGAGCCGACCTGGGACATGGAATAGGTCACAGGCCGATAAATTTCGCAGCAGAGCGACTCCAACCATGTATCCTAAGTTCCGAGGACTTTGGTATTTGGTCGATCGCGAGTTCCGCACGAGCCGGAGGCCACTTAATGTGGCCTCCGTGCGAGCCAGGACTGTAGAGCAGGCGACCAAATACCAAAGCCCTCGGAACGACGGGATAGATAAGGAGCACCCATGGCAGGCAAGCCGCAAACACTAGCTACGACCTCGGCATTCGAGATCTTGGGCCCCGTCATGGTCGGCCCCAGCTCATCGCACACCGCCGGCGCTCTGCGCTGCGCCCAAGTTGCCGCCAGCCTGCTGGAAGGCCGCATCACCAAAGTCACCTTTGGCCTGTGGAACTCCTTCGCCCACACCTACCGCGGCCACGGCACCGACCGCGCGCTCGTCGCGGGCATACTGGGCCTCGACACCGATGACGAGAACATCAAGCAGGCCTTCGACCTCGCGCGCGAGCAGGGCCTCGAATATCACTTTGACATCAAGGGTGACGACGCCTCCATCCACCCCAATACCGTCGACATCGACATGGTCGACGACACGGGCGCCACGGCACAGGTCCGCGGTGAGAGCCTGGGCGGAGGTAAGATGCGCATCAGCCGCATTAACGGCGTCGGCGTCGACATCTCGGGCATGTACTCCACGCTCTTCGTGGCGCACTACGACGTCCCCGGCGTGCTCGCCGCGCTCACCAACCTGCTCGCCTACGCCCACGTGAACATCGCCTTCTGCCGCACCTACCGCACCGAAGTGGGCGGCCAGGCCTACTCCGTCTTTGAGACCGACGGCGCGCCCGACGACACCGTTATCCCCATGCTACGCAAACTCGACAATGTCGATTACGCGACCTTTATCGAGCTCCCCGGTTCTGCCTCGTCGCTCTCCCCCGGCGTCTCGGCCAAGGAGATCTTCGACGACGGCGAGCAGCTGCTCGATGCGTGTGCCGAGCTCGGCCTGAATATCGGCGCCGTTATGGCCGTGCGCGAGGCGCGTCTGACCGGTGAGGCGCACGCCGTCGCCGCCATGCGCCGCGTACTCGACGTCATGCGCGAGGAGACCACAACCCCCATCGTCAATCCGCAGCGCTCGCTCGGCGGGCTTATCGGCGGCGAGGCCAAACTCGTCGATGCCACCAGCCGCAACGATTTGAGTGCAAGCCTGATGGGCCCCGTTCAGACCGATGCCGTGGCCCGCGCGATGGCCGTGCTCGAGCGCTCCGCTACCATGGGCGTGATCGTCGCCGCCCCCACGGCAGGCTCCGCGGGTGTCGTGCCCGGCTGCGTGCTGGCGCTCGCCGATCACCTTCAGCTCGACGACGAGCAGGTCATGGAAGCGCTCTACTGCGCAGCCGCCATCGGCCTCAACCTCACCACGAGCGCCTGCGTCGCCGGCGCCGAGGGCGGCTGCCAGGCCGAGGTGGGAAGCGCCGCTGCCATGGCAGCCGCCGCGCTGGTGCAGATGCTCGGCGGCACGCCCGAGCAGGCGCTCGACGCCAGTTCCATCGCGCTGAGTAACCTGCTGGGCCTCGTTTGTGACCCCGTCGGTGGCCTCGTGGAGGTGCCCTGCCAAAACCGCAACGCCATAGGCGTGGCAGCGGCCTTTAGCTCGGCACAACTCGCCCTCGCAGGCATTAAGAGCCTGGTTCCGTTTGACCAGATGGCACATGTCATGCTCTCGGTGGGTCACGCGTTGCCGGCCACGCTGCGCGAGACGGCAAAGGGCGGCATCGCGCAGGCTCCGGCCGCACTTTCGGCCTGTGCAAAATGCGGTGTGTGCGGATAACGGCAAAGAATGACTCAAAGGTGGGACAAATGTCCCACCTCTTTTGAATGCCACCGTTTCCGTACCACAAACAGCAGGGCAATCGCTATAATGCAAGCCCAGTAAAAACACGATGAGCCATAAGGCGAAATTCGAAGGATATGCATACGATGTCGCAAAACGATCGAACTCAACTGATTCCCGATCCGCAGCAGCCGAGCAGGCACACCGGCGGCGTTCAGTCACCGCGTCCTATCGCGCCGAGCCACGGTCAGCAGCGTGGTGCGGCAAACGCTTCCCAACGCCCGAACCAACAGCGACAGCAGCGCCAGGCAAACGGCAATGCGCCCAAGCAGCCCCCCACGCACGCTCGAGGCGATCGCGGCCCCGCACGCAAACCCGCCAAGAACAATAAGTCGGGCAAAAAGACGACGCTCTTTGTCGTCCTGGGTCTTATCGCCATTGTCTATATCGTAGGCATCGTAGCGTTTTCCCAGCTAGCCTACCCCAACACCACCATCGCCGGCGTCGACGTCTCGTTCTCCAACGCTTCGTCTGCCGCCACCAAGGTCAACTCGGCATGGAAGCACTATAAGCTCTCCGTGACAGGCGATGACTTTAGCTGGACCTATCAGCCCGAGTCCGATGAACCCATCGTCGACGGCGAAGCTGCCGCAAAAGAGATCATCGGCCACAACGAAGCCCTTGTATGGCCGGTCCGCCTTGTGGAATCCTTAAGCGGCAAGACCAAAACAACCGCTACCTCCAACGAAGTCAATCTTGATCAAGACGTCGACCTGTCCATGCTCTCCGACACCTTTGACCAAAAGAAGTTTGAGAAGGATCTGGGCGCCGCCATCGACGAGTTTAACGAGGGGCGTTCGGGCACGTTCGAGGCCAATAGCTCCTATGAAGAGCAAGCGGGCAAGTTTACCGTCGAGAAGGCGCGCTCCAACGAAAAACTCAACCGCGAGCATGTCATTAAGTATGCCGAGCTCGAGCTTGCCTCGCTGGCCGAGACCGTAGATCTGTCCAAGCTCGGCAACGATGCCTATGAGCCGCTCAATGGAACGCTGACCGATGATCAGATTCAGGCCGCATGCGATGCCGCCAACAACTTCCTGGGCGTCAACGTGACCCTCAAGCTCAACGGCGAGGATGCCGGTAAGGTTGATGGCAGCTCCGTGTTGCAGTGGATCAGCTTTGCCGATCCGGCCAACCCAACGCTCGATACGTCTCAGATCAGCAGCTGGGCAGCCGAACTCGCCAACGGCTTTAATACCGTAGGCTCCACTCGCTGGTGGACGCGCGCCGATGGCAAGCAGTGCGCCGTCGAAGGCGGTGACTTTGGTTGGTCCATCGACAGCAGCTCGCTCGCCAAGCAGGTCGAAGACGCCATTAACAACAAGCAGACCGCCGAAATCGAGATCAAGTACTCCCAGAAGGCCGACACCTTTACCGCAAAGGGAGAGCCCGACTGGAAGGCGTATATCGACGTCGATCTGTCCGAGCAGCACGCACGCTACTATGACGAGAACGGTAATATCGTTTGGGAGGCCAACTTCATTTCCGGCAAACCGGGCGAAGACGCCACCCCCGAGGGCGTGTGGCAGATCAACAGCAACGACGGCGGCAGCACCCTGATCGGAGCCAAGGACCCCGAGACCGGTAAGCCCAAATACGAGAGCCCGGTGAGCTACTGGATGCCGTTCGAGGGCAATATGATCGGCTTCCACGACGCTACATGGCAAAACGACAAGAGCTTCGATAATGCCGAGTCGTACAAATGGTGCGGCAGCCACGGCTGCATCAACCTGCGCCTGGCAGACGCCAAGGCACTTCACGACTGCATCAAAGTCGGCCTGTGCGTGGTTGTCCACTCGTAGTGCAACGCGCGCATTCCTACAACGTGGAACCGCAGCGACCAATCTAACAGTTCCGAAAGAAACCGTCCCATGCGCCCGCCCCAACCGGTGGGCGCATATAATTATCGAGGTTCTTTCTATAAAGGAGACGCTATGCCGAATGTCCCCACGATCACCCCGGGCCCAGATGATACCGAGCGCACGCCCGAAGGTGCCACCGAAACGATTCCTCTGATTACAAACGTACATGCCGACAAGCAGAGCGAACGCACGAACGATACGGCCGAGATTTCCGATGAAGAGGCGTATGCCAAGCTCAAGGCAAAACGTGCCGAGCGCCGACGCAAAAAGCTGATTCGCCGCGGTATTGCCGCCGGCGTCGTGGGTGCCATCGCGCTCATTGCCATTGTCGCAACCCTGGTTATCAATGCGCAGCCACAGGGCGCTAGTGGGCCTGTGACCGACATGGTGACCGAGGGCACGTTTACCACAACGGTCGAGGCGAAAGGCCAGCTCAAACCAATTTCGTCCTCAGTGGTCTCCCCTTCTGTCGACGGCACGGTCGATTCGATCAACGTGCAGGCAGGCCAATCCGTCAACGAGGGCGACGTGCTCATGACCATTAAAAACGACGAGCTCGATCGCAACGTTGCCGAGGCGCAGCGTGCAGTTGCAGCCGCTCAGGAGGATCTCGCCAACGCGCAGAAAGCCGCAGCTGCCGCGCAGGCCACCCCAACGACGGACGTCGAGGAAGCTTCCGCAGCGGCTGGCGTCTCCGCCGCATCAGCGGACACGAACGCCGTATCGGCCGCGCAGCGCAGCCTCGCATCAGCCCAGGCAAACCTCGACCAGGCGAACGCCAAGGCCTCTAGTCGCACGGTCACGGCCCCGAGCTCGGGTAGCATCGTGGAGCTCAATGCCAAAGTGGGCGCCACGGTTACAGGCGGCATGATCATGGGCGAAAGCGATACGACCGGCGGCAAGCAGTGCATGCAGATCGCCGACCTGTCCAAGATGAAGGTGACCGTGCAGGTGGGCGAAAAGGACATCGCCAAGATCGCCGTTGGGCAGAGCGCCAACGTCACGTATCCCGCGTTTCCCGATATCGTGAGCCAGGGCACCGTCACGGCTATCGCGTCGGTGGCAAACTCCGACGCCGCCAACGGTGGCGGCGGCAGCGTAACCTTTAACGTCGACATTCTCATCGAGGCGCCCGACGCGCGCCTGAAGCCGGGCATGACGGCCGAGGTATCGGTGGTGACCGAGCAGCTCGACGACGTGGTGATGGTGCCGACGATGGCGCTCATGACCGAAGACGGCGAACACTATTACGTCAACGTGGCGACTGATGACGAGGGCAAGCAAACCCGTCGCGTGAAGGTGACCGTCGTGACGCAAAACGACAACGAAGCCGTAGTCGGCAAGAAGCAGGTCAAGCGCGACGACCAGGGCAACGAGACCAACCCCAACGTGCCGGTTACCAAGCTGCGCGATGGCGACACCCTCGTCATGGACACCGGAGCGGACGCAACGGCTGACGGCGGCTACAACGCGAATTCGGGCAGCATGTCTGCCGACGAGGGCATGTAATGCGTCCCGTCATCGACATCCGCAACGTGCACCGCATTTTTGAGAGCGAGGCGGGTTACGCCCACATCCTGCACAACGTGAGTCTGGCGGTAAATACCGGCGAATTCGTCGCTATCACTGGCCCCTCGGGCTCGGGCAAATCAACGCTCATGAACATCCTGGGCTGCCTGGATAAGCCGACGGCGGGCGACTATTACCTGCAAGGGCTCAACGTGGCCGAGCTCGATGATGACGAGCTCACCGAAGTCCGCGCCCTGAGCATTGGCTTTGTCTTTCAGAGCTTCAACCTGCTGCCGCGCCTGTCGGTTATCGAAAACGTCATGCTGCCGCTGGCCTACACTAATGTGCCCCGTAGCCAGCGCGAAATGCGCGCCGTGCACGCGCTGCAGGCTGTCACGCTGCCTGTCGACCACTGGGACCACCGCATATCCGAGCTCTCGGGCGGCCAGATGCAGCGCGTCGCCATCGCACGCGCCCTCGTCAATGACCCGCCCATCATCCTGGCCGATGAGCCGACGGGAAACCTAGACTCCGCCACTGGAGCGCTTGTGATGGAGACCTTCCATAAGCTCCAGAAGCGCGGCAAAACCATCGTGCTTATCACACACGACCCCGGCATCGCCGCCGAGGCCGACCGTGCCGTGACCATCCGCGACGGTCGCATTCACGACGGCGCGTATATTCCACATGCACCGCGGACCCTGCGCAGCGCCGTAGATAGCCTGCCCATGATTTCCGCCTCCGCCAACCCGCCGAAAGGAGAGATGGCATGAGCGCCCGCGATCTCATCCAGGAAGCCCTTCACTCGCTCGAGGCCAACAAGGGGCGCAGCCTGCTCACCATCCTGGGCATTGTCATCGGCATCGCCTCGGTTATCGCCATGACTTCGCTCATCGGCGGTATCCAAAACAGCCTGGTCAACAGTCTGGGCCTCAATGCGGCACGCATGGTGCAAATCTATTCGTCGCAAGAACTCACCGAGTCGGACATCGAGAAGCTTCAAAAACTGGTGCCGCAGATAGAGCAGATCGGCATTGTCGACAGCGCGTATACCGAGTATAAGACCGGCGATAAAAGCTATACCGTCATGACACAGGGTGTCGATAGCGACATGCTCGACGCCGTGGGGGCCAGCAAGCTCGTTGCGGGGCGCACCTATTCCCAGGCCGAGTCCCAATCAGGCTCGCGCGTGGCGCTCATCAGCCGCAACGGCGCCGATCAGCTTTACGGCAACGAACAGGATGCGCTGGGGAAAACCATCAAGGTGTCCAACGGCGAGGTGCAGATTGTAGGCGTGATTGATGGCGGCAGCGACTCCATGGGCTCGCTCACGCTGTATATGCCACGCGAAACCATCTCCGGCCTGTTTAGCGACGAGAATCCTTCATTCCCCAGCGTGACGGCACTTGCCGCCGAGGGCACGGACATGGATGAGCTTTGTAAGACCATCGAGTCCAAGGTGCGCGCGATGAAGGGCATCGAGGAGGAGGATGAGTACGACAGTGTATCGGCGACATCCATGAAAAGCGCCATCGATGCACTCAACTCCTTTATGGGCGCGTTCTCGCTCATCATGGGCGCTGTCGCCAGCATCTCGCTGCTTGTCGGCGGTATCGGCATTATGAATATGATGCTCACCAACGTGACTGAGCGCATCCGCGAGATCGGTATTCGCCGTGCCCTGGGCGCCAGTCGTCGCGATATCACCGCGCAGTTTTTGGCCGAGTCCTCGGCACTGTGCGTCACCGGTGGCCTGCTGGGTGTCCTGATTGGCTATCTGCTGGCCTGGGGCCTCGCGATGTTTGCCGCAGGATCAGGGGTTCTTGGCGAGCTCGGTGCCAGCGGGCAAATCACACCGAGTTTTTCAATCGCCACGGTGCTGCTGGCCTTCGCCGTCTCCGTCGGCATCGGCGTAATCTTTGGCTTCTACCCCGCTCGCCGCGCGGCTAAGCTCGACCCGGTGGAGTGCCTACGCTACCAGTAAGCCACCACCAACAAGTTGCGGTGAATTGGGGACTGAATATGCTATCTAGCAGCAAAAACAGACACTATTTCACCGCAACTCATTGAAGGGCTGTTTCCGCCATTTCCGGGCGTCGTCATCGAGCTATTGGTGGATGACGGGCTTGTACGGGTCGAGCTTGCTCGGGGCGCTCCTCCTCGCGGGCGGAAGGGCGCGCAGGCGCGGCGAGCGCCTAGCGCGCGAACTCCCGTAAGAGTGCGTCTTCCACTTCCCGAAGCGAAAGGGCCCCGCCTCCCTCGGCGGGACGGGTGACCACGATGCAGCGCGCTCCAGCGTCGCGCGCTGCGGCGAGCTTCTCAGCCGTGCCGCCTACGGTTCCCGAGTCCTTGGTCACAAGCCACTGGGCGCCCACCTGCCGAAGCATCGCCTCGTTGAGCTCGCGGGTGAAGGGCCCCTGCATGCCGATGACGTGCGACGGCGAAAACCCCGCGTCGATGCACTTCGTTATAGCACCGGGCAGCGGGAGCACACGCACGAAGAAGCGCTCCGCGAAATCGGCGACGCGCGTGTAGGGAGCAAGCTCCTTGCTCCCCGTCGTGAGAAGCGCGCGACCCGGGTTCTCGGAGAGAAAGCGCGCCGCGCAGGCGATCGACGCGACCGGCACGACGCCTTTGGGCAGCGCCTCGGCCGGGCGCGCAAGGCGCAGGCATCGTGCACCCACGGCGAGCGAAGCGGCCCGGATGTTGCCGCTTGCGAGCGTGGCGAAGGGGTGCGTGGCATCGACGACGATGCACGCGCCGGAAAGCTCGCGCTCCATGTCGGCCTCGTCGAGCCTGCCCGCATGCACCTCGATGCCCGGAAGCTCGCCCAAAAGCTCGCCTCCGTACTCGGTTGCCGCGTAGGCACGGGCGGGGATGCTCGCCCCGCTCGCCCATTCGCACAGAAGGCGGCCCTCGGTGGTGCCGGCGAAGATGCGCAGCGCCGGCGCGGATGCGGGCGCCGTCACTTCGGGCCGCCTGGGCGCGTGATCTGGTAGAGCAGCGCGTTCATAATGGCGGCCGCCACGGTCGAACCGCCCTTGCGACCCCTCGCGACGATGGCCGGCACGCGTCGCGCGAGTAGCTCCTCTTTCGCCTCGACCACGTTCACAAACCCGACCGGCACCCCAACGACGAGCGCGGGCGCGATCTTCCCCGCGTCCATGAGCTCGGCGAGGCGCAGAAGTGCCGTGGGGGCGTTACCGACGGCCACGATGAGCGGACCCTCGATGCCGCAAGCTTTGTCCATGCTCGCAACGGCGCGAGTCGTGCCCGCGGCGCGCGCAGCCGCGGCGACATCAGGGTCGGCCATGTAGCACACGGCCTTGCAGCCGAGCTTTGCGAGCGCGGGCTTGCTTATGCCTGCGAGCGCCATGTTCGTGTCGGTGAGCACCGTGGCCCCTGCGCGCAGTGCGTCGAGAGCACAGTGCGCGGCGTCATGGGTGAATACGAGGGAATCGGCGTACGAGAAGTCGGCAGTGGTGTGGATGACGCGCTTCACGACGGGCTCTTCAAGCGGCGGGAACGTGCGGCCGCCGAGCTCTTCGGTGATGATCTCGAAGCTGCGCCGCTCGATGTCGCCGGGCGCCATCTCCTTGGAATCCATCTAGTACTCCACTCCTTCCCTTGCACCTATCCCCTGAGCGTAGGGGTGTTTCTCGCACCGCATCTCGGTTATGTAGTCGGCCTTCTCCACGATCTTGCGGGAAGGCGCGCGCCCGGTGAGCGCTACTTCGACGCCGCGCGAGGACATATCGAGCGCGCGGTCCACGAGTGCCTCGTCGACAAGCCCCTTCGAAAGCGCGTCGAGCGCCTCGTCGAGCACGAGCAGCCCCTCCTGCGCGCCCTCGAGCTCGGCGAGCGCGGAAGCGAGGTTCCCATCGTGCAGCTCGCGCGTCGCGGCAAGTTCTTCCGACGTCATGGACCAGGTAAACTTGTCCGACGCCTTCCCCGCGAACACGGGCACGCCGAAATGCTCGGCGAGCAGGCGCACCTCCCCGCTTTCGCCGTCTTTCAGGAACTGCACGACGACGACGCGGCGGCCTGCGGCGAGCATGCGAAGGGCGAGGCCCATCGCCGCCGTGGTCTTGCCTTTGCCGTCGCCATGATACACGTGGATCATACGCCCTCCTCGATAATGCGGTAGACATACTCCATGTCGAGCGCCCCGCGCACGACGTCGGCAAGGCGGTCGAACTCGCGCGCACGGTGATCGGCCGCGGACGCTGCGCCCGCAGCACCCACGACGCTCTCGGGCAGGCCGCGCATACGCGCGAGCGAGCGCGCGAGGGCGAGCGCCACCCCAGGTTCGTCGAACAAGCCGTGGAGATAGGTTCCGAACACGTTTCCGCAGGCCGCGCCTTCTGGTTTGCCGCTAATCGTGCCCGCAGGGACGCAGGAGACGGTCGTTTCGCCGTCGTGAATCTCGTACCCGCGCGCCGTCATGCCGTTCCACACCGAGAACGCGCCTTGGGCGCCCGTGATGCGCAACTCCGACTGGGCGAGGCGCTTTTCCTCCTTGAACACCGTACTTGCGGGGATGAGCCCGAGCCCGCGCGCGGTGCCAGCGCCTTCCCTGCCATGCGGGTCGGAAAGCTCGTCTCCCAAAAGCTGGTAGCCTCCGCATATGCCGAGCACCGGCGTGCCCGCGCCCGAAAGAGCGCGTACACAGGCTCCGATGCCGCTAGCCACAAGCCAGCGCGCGTCGTCGAGCGTGGTCTTCGAGCCGGGAAGCACCACCAGGTCGGGTCGGCCCAGATCGGTCGTCGAGGAAACGTAGCGCACGCCCACGCCGGGCACGCGCGAAAGCGGGTCGAAGTCGGTGAAGTTCGACAGATGCGGAAGGCGCACGACGGCGACGTCGATGACGCCGCGCGCCTCGCGGGCAGATAGGCGCGGCGCAAGCGAGTCCTCGTCGTCCAGGTCGAGCGTAAGATACGGCACGACCCCCACGACGGGAACCCCGCACATCTTCTCCAGCGGGGCCAAACCCGGGCGCAGGATTTCCACATCGCCGCGGAACTTGTTCACCACAAGCCCCCGCAAAAGCGCGCGATCCTCGGGCGCAAAGAGCGCGACCGTACCGTAGAGCTGGGCAAACACCCCGCCTGGGTCGATGTCGCCCACGAGCAGCACGGGGGAGGACACGGCGCGCGCGAGCCCCATGTTGACGATGTCGTTTTCGGAAAGGTTGATTTCGGCGGGGCTGCCGGCGCCCTCGATGACGATGACGACGTTTTCCTCCGCGAGCGAATCGAACGCCTCCAAAATCTGCGGCATGAGCGCCTTCTTTCGCGCGAAGTAGTCCCTCGCAGCGAAGGCTCCCTGCGCCTTACCGGCCACGATGAGCTGGCTTCGGTGGTCGCTTTCGGGCTTGAGCAGGATGGGGTTCATGCGCACGTCGGGCGCGATGCCGCACGCCTCGGCCTGCATGATCTGGGCACGCCCCATCTCGAGCCCGTCGGCCGTGACACCGCTGTTGAGCGCCATGTTCTGGCTCTTGAAGGGAGCCACGCGCAGGCCGTCCTGCGAAAGCACGCGGCACAGCCCCGCCGCAAGCAGGCTCTTCCCCGCGTTCGACATGGTGCCCTGGATCATGATGGGCTTCGCCCTACCCACGGGTATCGACCTCCTTCGCCGAGCCTCGGCCATCCGCGCCCGCCATAGCGCCGCTGCAAGAAGCGCCGCCCCGTTCGACGGGTTCGCCTTCGCCCGATGCGCCTTCCGCCCGAAGCGCGCGGCTGAACGCCATCGCAAGCCGGGCATTCTCCTTGCGCGTGCGCACCGCGACGCGGCACCAGAAACGGGACAGTACCGAAAACGAGTCGCACGTGCGGACCAAAACCCCCTGTTTATACAGGCGCTCGGGGATGTCTTTCGCCGGCGTGCGGACTAAAAGGAAGTTCGCATCCGACGGCACGACGGAAAGCCCGAGCGAGGAGAGCTCGTGAGAAAGCCACGCTCGCTCGCCCGCCAATACATCGCGCGTGCGCGAGACGTATTCGACGTCTTCCAGGGCGGCGATGCCCGCGGCCTCGGCGACCGAGGAGACGGGCCACGCCTGCCCCGCCCGGCGAATCCCCTCGATGAGTTGGGCGTTTCCACTGATCAGATATCCCAACCGCAACCCCGCCATTCCGTAGAGCTTGGTGAACGCGGAGAGCACGGCCACATGGCGCGAACACGCGGCGCGTGCGGCCACGCTCCTTTCGCGGGCGTCGGGCGCGAATCCGAGGAAGCACTCATCCACGACGAGCAGCGCGCCCGTCTGCTCGCAGCGGCAAGCCGCGGCATCGATCGCGCGGGGGTCGACGAGGCGCCCCGTCGGGTTGTTCGGATTGCAGAGGTACGCCACGTCTCCCGGCCCCTCGATCGCGTGGGCGAAGGAGGCGGGCACGTCGAAGTCGTCCGCATCGGAGAGCGGGAACTCCTGCACGCATGCGCCGTAGTACGATGCCGCCTCCGCATATTCAGAGAACGTCGGCGCGCACACGACGAGGCGTTTCGGGCGCACCGCCGCGGCGAGCCGCCAGATGATATCGGACGCGCCCGCGCCGCAGACGATAGTATCTTCGGGAATGCCCTGGGCGCGCGCTAGGGCGCGAACGAGGGCAAGACTTTCCCTATCGGGGTAGGCGTCGATTCGAGAAAGCGCCTTGCAAGCTGCGGCGACGGCGCGCGGCGAAGGGCCTGCCGGATTCACGTTCACCGAGAAGTCAATGAGGTCGGAGGCGCCCCCTTCGCAAGCGATGCCGAGCGATTGCGAGCTGCCCCCATGCGCACGGGCGCGCAGGATTCCCCCGGCAGCCCGGGACGCGGCGTGGTCTTCCCTCATGCCATCGCCCCCACGGCGAGCACGACCGCCGCGCGCGCGGCGCCGAAGACGACGAGCGCGCATACGGACGCGGCGAGCATGAGCCTTGTCGCCCGGGCGATGTCGCCCCACTCGATTTCACGGGACGCGTCGCCTATCGTCGGTTTCTCAACGAGCTTGCCGAAATACACCGCGGGTCCTGCCAGGCGCAGCCCGAGCGCGCCCGCACACGCTGACTCGGTCTGCGCCGAGTTGGGGCTCGCATGGCGACGCCTATCGCGGCGCCAGATGCACGCCGCCCCGCGCGCGTCGAGCCCGACGATCGGGCACACGGCGATCATGAACAGGGCCGATAAGCGCGAGGGAATCCAGTTCACCGCATCGTCGAGGCGCGCCGAGGCGCGGCCGAAGTCGATGTAGCGCTCGTTTTTGTAGCCCACCATGCTGTCGAGCGTGTTCACCGCCTTGTACGCCATGCCCAAGGGCGCACCCCCGATCATAAGGTAGAAAAGCGGCGCGATGACGCCGTCGCTCGCGTTCTCCGCCACCGTTTCCACGGCGGCGCGCGCGACGCCCTGCTCGTCGAGAACAGACGTGTCGCGTCCCACGATGAGCCCGACGGCTTCGCGCGCCGCGACAAGGCCGCCCTTCGAGAACGCGCGGGCCACGGCCAGGCTCTGGCGGCGCAGCTCGCATGTCGCGAGAATCTGATAGCTCGCCCATGCCTCGGCCACGAAACGCAAGCCGGGGTGAACCATGCCGCAAAGATGCAGGATTCCCCAGGTCAAAAGCCCACACGTAAGCGGAAGCGCCACGGCGAGCACAAGCCCTGCGGCGCGAGTGCCCGCGGACGTTTGCGGGAATGCGCCCCGCAGGCGGCCTTCGGCCCACGTGATCGCGCTCCCCATGGCGACGACGGGATGGGGAAGCCAGCGCGGGTCGCCGAAGGCAAGGTCGGCCGCGAACCCGGCGGCGACGGCAAGAATCGTCATCACCGGGCATCGCCCCCCGAAGCGGGGCGAACGTCGCGAAGGCAGCGCCCATCCCAGGTGGCGGCCCATGCGCCGCCCGGCTCGGTATGCACGTCGAAGTATTCCATTTTCGGGACAGCAAGCTCGGAAAGCAGCGCTTTCACGGTACCCGCGTGAACGACGAAGACGGCGCGCCCACTCCCCTGGGCGCGCTCCGATTCGCACGCCTCCCGAAACGCCGCGACGACGCGGCGGGTGAAATCGCTCTTGCCCTCGCCATGCGGGCAGCGCATCTCGCACCAGGAGTCTACCCAGGCGCGGTAGCGCGCATCCTCTTTAAGCTCGGCGGCGCTTCGCCCCTCGAAGTCACCGAAATCCATCTCGCGCAGACCGGGGCATGCCATAAGCTCCGCATTCGGGAAGAGGATGCGTGCCGTCTGGTCGGTGCGGGCCATGCCGCTCGTGATAACACGGAACACGTCACGATCGCACGCGAGCTCGCGCAAAGCGCGCTCCCCCGCGCTCGACAGGGGCTCGTCGGTGCCCGCCCCGCTGTAGCGATGGTCTTCCGTGCCCGCCGTGGCACCATGGCGCACGAAGACGACTTCCAAAGGCGCGCCCGCGTCCTGCGTCCCTCGAGGCGCATCGGCAAGGTTTCCTTTGATGACCTGGGGAATCCCGCACGTCATGCGCACGACGACGTCGGCGCGCGCAGCGAGCGCGCATCCCAAGCGCCCCGCGCGCTCGCGCCATTGGGCGTCTTCCGCACGCATGGGGACGACCCCCGAGCCGACCAAGGGCAGAATCACTGCGTCGAAGCCAATCAGCCGCTCGAGCGCCCGGTCAGCGTCGAGCGCGCGTACGAGTTCCTCAGCACGGTACGCGACACGGCCGGCAAAAGCCGCGGGCACGCCGCCCTCCGCAAGCTGCGCCGCGTCGACGAAATCGTCCGCCGCGAACCCGAGCTTTTCGCGCACGAAGGTCCTCTTCCCCGAATGCGCGCCACCTACCACGAGAATCATAGGAGCATACCCCCCGCCACCAGCATGGCAAGCATCGCGAGCTCGGCCCATTGCAGAAACCATCCGGCCAAATCCCCCGTCACCCCGCCGAAGCGGGACAGGGCAACATGACGGTACCACGCGAGCGCCAAAAGCCCCGCCACCGCCATAAGGGCGCCGACGGCCTGAGCGCACGCGACCATCCCTGCAGCCGAAGCCGCAGCGAAAGCGCAAAGCGGCACGACGATCGCCGCGCGCTTCTTAGCAGGCGAGAGTCCCGCGGCCATGCCGTCCGCCCGCGCGGCAGGCCAGCATTCAACGGCGAGCCCCGAAAGCGCGCGGGAGAACACGAGCGAGCACAGAAGCGCGAGGAACGTCCCCGCCGTAAGCGGCAGCGCGGTGAACAGGGAAAACTGCAGAATAAGGTACACGACAACACCGATGACCCCGAAGGCGCCCGCCCGCGGGTCGTGCATGATCTCGAGCTTTCGTTCGCGCGGGGCCCAACTTGCAAGCGCATCGGAGGTGTCGCAGAGCCCGTCTAGGTGGATGCCTCCCGTCACCGCCACAGGCAGCGCCACGAGCACAGCCGCGACGATGGTCGCGGGCACGCCGAGCAGGTTCGCCACGTGCCCCCACGCCGTCATGAGTAAGCCTTCCGCAAGGCCCACCAGGGGAAACGCGGCAAGAGCATGGGTTGACCCGAAATCGGTCCAAGCCGATTTCGGGACGGGGATGCGCGAGAACGTTCCGAACGCCGCGCAGATTGCCTCTACTATCTTCACCTTGTAGGTCCTTCGCCTTTCATCCACACGGGAATCCCGAATACCACTTCGACTGCGCGGTCGGCCAGCGCCGCCACGCCCGCGTTCACGCGCGCGAGCGCGCGCCTCCATGCCTCGGTCCCCTCATCGTAGCGCATCCCATCGGCGAACACGTCGACGGTGACCACCACCGTATGCGCAGCGGCCTGAGCGAGCCGTTCGATGCCTCCGAGCACCTCGCGCGCCGCAGCATCGGGGTCACGTGGGGACAAGCCGCCTTCCGCGAAGAGCTCGTTCGCAACCAGGTTGCCCACGTCCTCCAAAAGAAGCGTGCAGCCGCACGGAAGCCCGGACGCTGCGGCGCCCACGTCACGCGTGCGCTCGAGGGTGGAAAACCCCTTGCCCTCGCGCAGCGCCCGATGGCGCGCGATGCGGCGGGCGCCCTCTTCCCCGAAGGGCTCCATCGTTGCCAGGTACACGCGGGGGCCGTCGTGCCCGAGGCACAGGGACTCGGCATAGGCGCTCTTGCCGCTCGCTGCGGCGCCGATAACGAACGTCACCGTCATTTCCCAGCCTCGAAATGCTCGTAAGCAGCCATGCCAGTCGCCGTGAACGTCTTCCCATCCCGGTACACGCGCAGCGCCGAATCCAGAAGGGGCAGATACGCCATGGCGCCCGCGCCCTCGCCCAAGTGCATGCCTGCGACGAGGGGTGCCTTTATGCCGAGCTCGCGAAGGAGCTCCTGGCTTGCGGGTTCGCTAGATGCGTGGGTGCCCACGAGGTAGCCCAAGGCGTTGGGGCACAGGCGCGCCGCGCACAGGGCCGCCGTGCAGGATATGACCCCGTCGAGGAGCGCCGGCGCCTTCGAGGCGGCGGCCCCCAGGTAGAAGCCGCACATCGCCGCGATGTCGAAGCCGCCCACCTTCGAGAGCACGTCGATCGGGTCGGCGGGATCGGGCGAGTTCGTGTCGATAGCACGTTCGACCACGTCGCGCTTGCGCGCGAGCGAGGCGTCCGAGAGCCCCGCGCCGCGCCCGACGAGGCTCCGCGCGTCCGCCCGGATGAGCACTGCGGCCACCGCCGCCGAGGTGGTCGTATTGCCGATGCCCATCTCGCCCGCGGCGAGAAGGCGCACGCCGGCGCGGGCAAGCCCGTACGCGACGGCGATTCCGACCTCGATCGCGCGCACGGCCCCATCACGAGACATAGCGGGGCCATGCGCGATGTTGCCGCTCCCCCGCCGCACGTTCGCGCGCACCATGCGCGCGTCTTCTATGCCCCGGGCCATACCCACGTCGATGGGCACGACCTCGGCACCCGCGAACGCCGCCATGCGGCAGGCGCTCGTGGCCCCCTCGCACATGTTGCGCGCGACGGCTCGCGTCACGTCTTGCCCGCTTTGCGACACGCCTTCGGCAACGACCCCGTTGTCGGAGAAGAATACCGCGAGCGCACGGGGGAACTCAGCCACCTCGGCGCTCCCCTGAGCTGCGGCGATACACGCGACGGCGTCTTCAAAGTCGCCCAATCCCCCCAAGGGGTGCGCGATGGAGTCCCACGCGGCGTACGCGGCGGCGCGGGCGCACTCGTCTGCGGGCGCGATCCGGGAGAGCGCGGCTTCGAGCACGGCGCCCGGCGCCGACGAGAACGTGCGCTCGACTTCCTCGCGGATACAGGCAAGCGCGGTTTCAGTTGCTTCAGCCATACCGTCTCCTCTCTGCGAACGACGCTGCGGCAGACGCGAACGCGCGCGCAACGTCGGGGTTCGCAGGATAGTACACATGCGGGAAGCCCGCAACCAGGGACGGGGTGGTCGTCATGCACGGCCAGCCCTTGTCGCGCCAGGGCTTCTGCGCCCAGAAGTCGCCGCCCGGGCAGGTGGACTGCCAGTAGTGGAACTCGTGCGCGCGGATGCGTGTGCCACGCGGCCCGTAGAGCCCGTCGCGCTGGGAAGCGAGCTCCACGTACCCGAAATGGGACAGCCTTCCCCCGTTCTCGCTTGCGCCCTCAAGGGCGCCCGCAACAGGCCAGCGCCGACCCTCGCTATCGGCGATTTCACGCTGCAGGTACAGAAACCCACCACATTCGGCGACCGTCGGCATGCCAGATTCCACCGCGCGCCGCACCGCCTCGCGCATCGGCGCGTTCTCGGAGAGCTGCCGCGCATGGAGCTCCGGGTAGCCGCCTCCCAGATAGAGGGCGCTTGTCCCCCGGGGCAACTCGCTATCACACAGGGGGCTGAAAAAGGCCAGCTCGCAACCCAGGTCCTCGAGCGCGCGCAGGTTCTCCTCGTAGTAGAACGAGAACGCCTCGTCACGCGCGACGGCGACGATGGGCCGCGCTCCCGCGATCGGCTCCAACCGGTAAGGTTCCTCGCGGATATCGGGTGCCGTCGCCGCTATTTCGAGCAAGCGGTCAATGTCGACGCTCTTTTCCACCAGCTCGGCCATCTTGTCGATGCGCGCGGAGAGCTGCTCGACCTCGTCGGCGGTCACAAGCCCCAGATGCCGGCTTTCGAGCGAGAACGCCTCGTCGGCGGGGATATTCCCCAAAACCGCGACGCCCGTGTGCTTCTCGATCGCTGGCGCCGCGTAGGCGCAGGCAGCGGCGCTCGTCTTGTTCAGCACGACGCCGCGCACGTTCGCACAAGGCAGGAACTCGGCGATGCCGCGGATTACGGCGGCGAGCGATAAAGACGCCCCGCGCCCGTTCACCACTAAAACGACCGGCGTTTCCGTGTCGCGCGCAACCTGGTAGCTGCTCGCGTCGGCCACGCCGGGCGCCATGCCATCGTAGAAGCCCATGACCCCCTCGAGCACCGCGATATCCGCGCCCGCGGCGCCGCGTGCGAGCAGGGCGCGCAGCGTCGGGGCGTCGGTGAAGAAGCCGTCTAAGTTGCCCGAGCGCGCGCCCACGACGCGGCGATGAAAGAGCGGATCAATGTAGTCGGGGCCGCATTTGAAGGCCGCGCATGCGAGACCGCGGCGCGCGAGCGCGCGCAGGAGCGCGCACGTAACGACCGTCTTGCCGCTCCCGCTCGAGGGCGCAGCGACCATGAAGCGCGGGATGGTCGTGCTCACCGGGCTCCGCCTTCCCCACCTGCACCACGCGCGCTGACGAGGAACACGGGGTTTTGTGCCTTCATAAGATGGTGCGAGCCTACAGCCTCGGCGCGGGCGGCCGACACCTGGCACGCCTCGAACCCCTTAAAGCGCGAACCCGAGAGGAGCGCGCACGCCTCGGTGAGCGTCTCAACGGTGACGCATGGCACGCACAGGCGAACCTGCGAGTTCTTCTCGAGCGCCGCCTCCACGATGGAGGAAAGCTCGCCCGCGCTCCCGCCGACGAACACGGCGTCGGGGACGGGCAGTTTCGCGAGCGCTTCGGGGGCGACGCCGGGGACCGCATGCACGTTGCCGCACCCGAATGCATCCGCGTTCTCTCGGATGAGCCGCACGCCGGCCGCGTTGCGCTCGACCGCCCATACCGACCCCGCTCGCGCGACGAGCGCTGCCTCGATCGATACGCTCCCCGTGCCGGCGCCGACGTCCCACACGGTGTCGGTCGCGGTAAGGCGCAGCTTCGCGAGCGCGACGGCGCGCACCTCCTGCTTGGTCATGGGAACGTCGCCGCGGATGAAGAGCTCGTCGGGAATGCCCGAGGAAGCGTACGGCCAGCGGGAACTCGCGGCGCGGGATGCGCCCGCAGAGTCCACCGCGGAAGAAGCCGCCGCGGGCGCAGACGCGCCGGCCGGCGCCTCGGAGGCTGCGCTAGAGCCAGCGGGCGACCCGGCGCCGCCTGCGAACTCGATAAGCATCACGTTCAAGTCGTCGAACGTCTGACCTGCGATTTCACTTGCGGTCGCGCAGGTGATGCGCTCGTCGGGGTACGACAGGCGCTCGGCCACCGTCACGCGCGCGTCCCAGAAGCCCGCCCGCACAAGCTCGCCCGAAAGCCGCGAGGGGTCTTCCCCACCCGACGTGGCGAGGAAGAGCTCACCTGCGCGCTCGGCCTCGGCCACGATGTCGCACGCCACGCCGTGAGCGCTCACGAAGCGCCAATCCTGCCATGGACGCGCGAGGCGCGCGGCGAGATACGACGCTGAGCTTATGCCGGGAATGACGCGCACGTCCACCTGTGCGTCGCCGGAGAGCGCCTCCACCAGGCGGCGCGCGCCGCTGAACAGCCCCACATCGCCCGTCATCACGACCACGGCGCGCTGCCACGACGCCGCATCGGTGAGCGCGGCGACGATGTCCGCCGTCTTCACGAGCTCGCATCTCACCACGTCGGGCGGCACGTCGATGCCGACAAGCGCGCGATGAGCGCCGATGACCACGTCGGCGATGTCGATCGCGTCGAGCGCCGCGCGCGAGAGCAAGTCGGGGTTTCCGGGCCCCGCCCCGATGATCGTTACCTTTCGCATGGAATCTCCCGATACCCGCGCGGCGTGACCATACGGCCGCCTACGCGCTTCGTGCCCGCGTTGCCGACGAACACGGTGGTGAACATGTCGGCATCGAGCTCCCCCAGCTCGGAGAGCCTGCACATGCCCGACTGCTGCCCCTCGCGCCCGATGTTACGTACCCAACCGCAGAGCGTGTCGGGGGCCTTCCATTCGAGCATAATCTTCGCCGCGCGCGAGAGCCTGTCGGCGCGCTTTCTGCTGCGCGGGTTGTACAAACAGATGCAGAAGTCGGCGCTCGCCACGGCGGCGAGCCTGCGCTCGATGACCTCCCACGGCGTGAGCAGGTCGGAGAGCGACACGACCGCGAAGTCGTGGGCAAGCGGGGCGCCGAGCACCGCCGACCCGCTCTGAGCCGCGGTGGCCCCGGCGATAACTTCCACGTCTACATCGGGGTAGTCCTCCGCAAGCTCCAGCACGGGGCTCGCCATGCCGTACACGCCCGCGTCACCGCTGCACACGAGCGCCACGGCTTCTCCGCTCTGCGCGCGAGAAAGCGCCAGGCGGCACCGTTCGACCTCGTGCATCATCGGCGTCGCGAGATGCGCCGCGTCAGGCACGGCGGCGAGCGCGAGCTCCACGTATTTCGTGTACCCCACAACGATGTCCGCCGCCTCGAGCGCGCGCCGGGCCGCAATCGTCATGCCGTCGGGGCCGCCCGGGCCGATCCCCACCACGAAGAGCTTTCCCATCACCGCTCCTTAAACGAAAGTTCGATAGTTACCTTTGAAAACGCGACGGTCACGCCGCCGTGAGCGAGCTTCGGGAAGATAAGTTTGCCCCCGTCCGCGAGCGCCGCGCGCTCGCACACGTTGTCGACCCCCACCGTCGCGCGCACGAAATCAGATGGCGAAACGCTGCCTTCGACCTGCGACAACTCCTCTGCGGAATACGTCGCAAGCGGGATATTGCGCGCGCAGCAGAAGGCGAGCAGACCCTCCTCGTGCGCCTTCACGTCGATCGTCGCCGCCTCGCGCACGGCCGAAGGCGAGATACCCACCTGCCCGCACGCGAGAAGAAACGCCTTCTCGATCGCTTCGGCGCACGCACCGCGACGGCATCCTATGCCCGCAACGATGCAGGGCACGACAAGGCGAAGCGGCTCGGGCGCAGGCGCCTGTCGAAGGCAGGCGGCGGCCGCCGGCGCCCGCCCCCCCGCCGGCTTCCCCGTCTCACCGGCGGGCACGACCTCGCCCGTTGTCTCCGCCGCACGAACGGACGCACCTGCATTCGCGCCAGCGAACGGCGACACGACGATATCGGCCCGAGCGCGGTCGGACGCAATGTCAACCCCCTCAGGCGGCTGTCCCGAAATCGGCATGTCGGAATAGAGCGCCACGCGCCCGCCCGAAAGCAGCCGCGCCGACACTCGCTTGATGGCCTCGGGATTCGAAACGGCGAGCCCCGCACGGCGCGCCCACGTATCCACCGCCCACACGCCGCGGACGTCAGTCGCCGTGGTGATGACGGGGATGGCCCCTGCCGCGCGTGCCACAGTTTGCGCAAGCTCGTTCGCACCGCCCAAATGCCCCGACAAAAGCGGGACGGCAAAGCGCCCCGCCTCGTCGATCGCCACAACCGCGGGATCGTTTGCCTTCGAGGCGACATGCGGCGCGATCGCCCGCACGGCGATGCCCGCCGCACCCACGAACAGAAGCGCGTCCGATGCTTCCCACGCGAGCGCCGTCCATGCGCGCAGGTCGGCCTTCCCCTCGCCGAACCCGCGCGAAACGGAAACGTCCCAGCCAGGGTCATCTTCACCTGTCTGCGCGTAATCGGAAAGCGCGCGTGCGGTGCGCTCCGCCAACGCATACCCCCTCTCAGTGAACGCTATGCAGGAAACCCTCATCTAGCGCACCACCATCGTCGAGAAGTAGCTGCCCCGATCGGGCACATCGTCGAGCGAGCGGTACACGCGCTCGCCCGGAAGCCCACAGTCCTCTACGAGCTCGGCACCGTCGAAGGCGCCCTCCTCGCGAAGAATGCGCTTCGTGTCCGCAAGCGAGCGGCGCGCCTTCATGACCACCTTCGTCCCCGGCCAGCCGATTGCGCGGCGCACCCCGCACAGCACGCCTTTACTCATACGTCGCCCCCAATTCCCCGATAACTGCATCGGCGCCCGACGTGCGGAAAAGCTCGCGGCGCTCGGCGTCGAACACGACCGCGGCGATATCGCATGCGCCCGCCGCGCGGCGGCGCAACCTGTCCTCGGTTGCCGCAGCGAGCGAGGCGCGCGCAGCGTCCCCCACGCCGGCGGCCTCGATTGCCTCGAGCGCCGCCGTGGTCGTGACCGACGACATGATCTCGCGCACGGTCTTCGCGTCCGCGCCGGCCAAGGCCGCGTGGGCGGCCAGAATCTCCGCGCGGCAGTCGGCGGTACGCGAATGGGTGTCCATGATGCCGCCCGCGACCTTCACCAGCTTGCCGATGTGTCCCACAAGAAGGACATTGGTAAATCCCTCGCGAACGCAGCAATCAATCGCATCGCCCACAAAGTTGGAGATGAAGACCATCGGCGCTCCGTTTAGGTGAAAATGCCCCGAGATGAACTGCTCGCCGTAGTTGCCGGGCGTGAGCACGACTCCGCGCCGCCCCATAGCCGCATGCTGCCGGATCTCGAGCTCGATGCTGTCGCGCAAGGCAGCGAGGCTGCGCGGCTCGACGATGCCCGTCGTGCCCAGGATGGAGATGCCGCCCTCTATCCCCAGGTGCGGGTTGAAGGTCTTTTTGGCAAGGGCAACACCCTCGGGCACCGAAATCGTCACAGCAATATTTCCAGAAAAGCCGTGCGCGGCGCACACCTCGCGCACGGCCGAAGTGATCATCGCGCGCGGCGTCGCGTTGATGGCGGCCGCCCCCACCGGCTGCTCGAGCCCGGGCAACGTCACGCGCCCCACGCCCACGCCGCCATCGACGGAAATTTCCGATTCGCGCGCGGGCACGCCCTTGCCGCCCGCAGCACCCGTGCCCGACCCCGCATGTTCCACGCGCGCGTACACGAGCACGCCGTCGGTCACATCGGCATCGTCGCCTGCGTCCTTTCGCACGGCGCACTGGGCGGACCCCTCGCCGATGCATGCGTCGACCACGTTCGCCTCGACGGGCAGCCCGCCGGGGGTGACGATCGACACGCAGCCGACGGGCTTTCGTGACAAGAGCATCTCGCAGGCCGCCTTCGCCGCGAGCGTGGCGCAGCTCCCCGTGGTATAGCCGCAGCGCAGGCGGGTCGTCCCCGTATATATGTAGTGCTCGAAGGCCACGTTAGCTGCTCGCCTTCCGATACCCCGTGGCAAACGAAGGATCGTAAAGCTTGCTGCGCTCGTACGACTCCGCTTGCGCGCCGTCGTGCGCAAGTCCGCCGCGAGCTCCGAGCACGCGGCCCACCACCACGAGCGCCGTGCGGTCGATGCCCTCTCGCGCGCCCGCATCGGCGAGCGTGCCCACTGTGCAGCGCACCACGCGCTCCTCAGGCCAGGTCGCCTTGTACACGAGCGCCGCCGGCTCGTCGGAGCTGCGGCCCGCGGCCAAAAGCTCGGCGGAAAGCTCGGCGAGCATACCCGAGCTCAGGAAGATGACCATAGTCGAGCCGCTTTCCGCCATGGTGCGCATGCCCTCGCCCGCGGGCATGGGGGTACGTCCAGAAAGCCGCGTGATCACGACCGACTGGCTGATTCCCGGCAGCGTGTATTCCTGGCGAAGCGCCGCCGCGGCACCGCAAAAGCTCGACACGCCGGGCACCACCTCGTAGTCCACGCCGCGCGCGTCGAGCGCGTCCATCTGCTCCTGGATGGCGCCGTACAGGCACGGGTCGCCCGTGTGCAGGCGCACCACTTCCTCGCCCCGCGCATCTGCCGCGCACATCACGTCGAGCACTTCCTCCAAGGTCATGTGCGCGCTGTCGTAGACGATGCAGGATTCCTTGCACTCGGCGAGCAGCTCGGGGTTCACAAGGCTTCCCGCCCAAACGACCACGTCGGCCGCGCGCAGAAGGCGCGCCCCGCGCAGCGTGATAAGGTCGGCGGCGCCCGAGCCTGCGCCAACGATATGAATCATCCGAGCCTTCCCTTCCCGTTTCTCATCGCAACCGTTTACGCCGCCATTCGCGCAGCGGGCAAAACACGGCGCCTGCGGCAGCAATCGGCGCAAATACGCAGGCAGGAGGCGCAATGCCGCCCGCCCTGGCTTTGACACGTTCACAAGTGCCCACTATCATAGTAAAAGTTTCGGCAACGAGCATATGACAATCGGATAAAAGGAAATGACCGGCGCGGCGCCCGCACAGCCCGCGCTGGCTTGCGGAGGGAACCAGGTGGGAATCCTGGGCAAGGGACATTACTGTATAGGACGCGCGGGCGAACCGCCTCGCGCCCCAAGCCAGACTGCTTCGCCTTTTCCTCACGGCATCGCCGTGGCGTTAGCTCCTTGTGAACCCCGAGGGGTGCGCTTTTCTTTCGCTTGTGCCGACAAGCAACTGTCGCCGGGGGACCGGCAAACCGAGGAAAGGAAAAACCATGTCCGACCAGATGTCACGCCGCGGCTTCATGAGCGCCGCAGCAACCGGAGCCGTCGCGCTCGCCGGAGTCGCGCTCGCGGGCTGCTCCAACACCTCCGCAAGTTCCGAAAAATCGAGCGAAAAGGAGAAGGCCGTGAAGCCGGTCATCCTCGTCACGAGCTTCGGCACGAGCTACAACGACTCGCGCCACATCACCATCGGCGCCATCGAAGACGCTATCCGCGAGAAGTACTGGCAGGACTACGACATCCGCCGCGCCTTCACCGCGCAGATCATCATCGACAAGCTGAAGAAGCGCGACGGCATCACGATCGACAACATGACCGAGGCGCTCGACCGCTGCGTGGAAGACGGCGTGAAGGAAATCGTCGTGCAGCCGACGCATCTCATGGGTGGCCTGGAATACACCGACGTGAAAGACGAGCTCGACAAGTACGCCGACAAGTTCGACAAGATCTCGCTCGGGGACCCGCTGCTCACCTCCGACGATGACTACAAGAAGGTGGCCGCAGCCATTAAGGAGAACATGGCGTCCTTCGACGACGGCAAGACGGCGCTGTGCCTCATGGGCCACGGCACCGAAGCCGATTCCAACGCCGACTATGCCAAGATGCAGGAAGTGTTCAAGAACGAGGGCTTGACGCAGTTCTTCGTCGGCACCGTCGAGGCTGAACCGACCTGCGAGGATGTTATCGCCGCCGCGAGCGCCGCAGGCTACAAGAAGGCCGTGCTCGCGCCGTTCATGGTGGTCGCGGGCGACCACGCGAACAACGACATGGCAGACGAGACCGACCCCGACAGCTGGGCTGCGAAGTTCGTGGCCGCCGGCTTCGAAGTGACGTGCCTGCTCCAGGGTCTGGGACAGAACGTCGCGGTCGACGACATCTACGTCTCGCACGTGGACGACGCCATCGCCAAGCTGTAAACTCGCCGCGCACGCGGGCACCGGTCGCGTCCCCGTGCAACGGGCATGCGCCTTTCCCCGACCGACGGCGCATGCCCGTTGCATTCGCATCCCGCCCGCCCACCGCACTGCACGGGCGGTCGAAGCGATTGAAAGGAACCCCTCCATGTTGAAGAAAACCCTCGTCTTCGCCCTGTCGGCGGCGCTTTTCGCGTTCTCGCTCGCCGGCTGCGGCGGAAATTCAATCGACAGCGCAAAGGCAAGCGATGCCGATTCCCAGGAAAAGACCGAACAGGCGGCCGATGCGCCCGAGGGCGCAAGCGCTGCCCCCATTACCGCCGACAAGGTGGCTGACGGCACCTATCCAATCACCGTAGATTCCAGCTCGAACATGTTCAGGATTGTGGACGCCCAGCTCATCGTGGAAAACGGCTCCATGCACTGCGTGATGACACTTTCCGGCACGGGCTACGGCAAGCTCTTCATGGGCACGGGCGACGAGGCTGCCGCCGCGAGCGAGGCCGACTTCATCCCCTATGTGGAAAACGCGGAAGGCAAGTACACCTACGACGTGCCCGTTGATGCGCTCGACGAGGACACCGCCTGCGCCGCGTGGAGCATTAAAAGGGAGCGGTGGTACGACCGCACGCTCGTATTCGAATCCGCCGGCGTCGATCTGCGCGCCGACGCACTGAAGTAACGCCATGCGGTCGATTCTTCCCAAGGGGGAAAACAGGAAGCGCCGCAGCATCGCGGCGCGCGTAATCGCCTGCGTTCTCGTCGCCCTGCTCGCGCTTCCCTTCGCGGGGTGCAGTGCGAGCCCGAACGCGACCGGTGCCACGGCGGGCTCTCAGGAATACACTGTGAGCGTCTCGCTTTCCGGCGGGTCAGGGCGCGCAAGCATCGCCTCACCAACCACAATTGTGAAGGATGGCGACACCTACACCGCGACCATCACCTGGTCGAGTTCGAACTACGACAAGATGACCGCCGACGGCGTGGACTACGCGCCCGTAAACGACGGCGGCAACTCCACGTTCGAGATACCCGTCACACTCGACGAGGACATCGCCGTGTCGGCCGAGACCGTCGTCATGTCGACGCCGCACACCATCGACTACACGCTCCACTTCGACTCATCCACCATGAAGGAGAAATCGGGCAACGATGCAAGCGGCGGCTCCCCTGCGGGAACGGCTTCAAGCGCCGCGGCCGACTTCCACAACGCCGATTTGGGCTGCGGCTGGGAGCCGACGGGGGCGCTTCAGCTTGAATACGCCAAGCACTTCACTGTCGACGAGTACGAAGGCGGCCTGCGGCTTATCTGCATTTCGAACGGGGAGCGCTTCCTCGTGGTGCCGCAAGATGCGAAGGTACCTGATGGGTTGAGCTCCGACATCGCGGTCATAAGGCGCCCCGCCGACAAGGTGTACCTCGTGTCGTCGGCGACGATGTGCCTAGTCGACGCGCTCGATGCGAACGACAATATCTTAATGTCGGGCACGAAGGCCGACGATTGCTCGGTCGCAGGCTTCAAAAGCGCGCTCGAATGTGGGGCGATCGCCTACGGCGGCAAGTACAGCGCGCCCGATTACGAGCGAATATCGGCCTCGGGCTGCACGCTCGCCATCGAGAACACCATGATCAACCACACGCCCGATGTGAAGGATAAGCTGCAGAAGCTCGGGCTCGTCGTGCTCACCGAACAGTCGTCGAGCGAGCCCGAAGCACTCGGGCGCGTCGAGTGGATTAAGCTTTTCGGCGTCCTGTTCGACAAGGAAGACGAGGCCACGCACCTGTTCAACGAGCAGAAGGCCCGCGTCGAGCAAACGTCGGGGCTCGCGTCGTCAGACAAAACCGTGGCGTATTTCTACATTAACTCGAACGGGGCCGCCGTCACGCGGCGGGCGGGCGACTACGTGGCGCAGATGATCGAGCTTGCAGGCGGCAGCTACGCGCTCGATGACGCGCAGACGGCGTCGACGTCAGGTTCGTCAGTAACGCTCGAAATGGAGCGCTTCTACGCGACGGCGAAGGATGCCGACATCATCGTCTACAACGGCACCATCGACGAATCGGTTGCCACCTTGAACGACTTCGTAGGCAAAAACGCGCTATTGTCGCATTTCAAAGCCGTGAAGAACGGCAACGTCTGGGTCACAAGCGCCGACATGTACCAGCAGATGACTTCTACCGCCGACATTATCGACGAGCTGCACGGGGCGTTCGCCGGCGATGACGCGAGCGACTTCCATTATCTGAGGAAGCTCGGCTAGCACCATGAGAAGCCGACTTTCCATGGCATACGACGAATCGGGGCGCGCCGCGCGGTGTCGCGTCGTGACGGCGCTGCTCGCTGTTGCCCTCATCGTGCTCGTCGGGACCAACCTGTGCATCGGGAGCGTGCTCGTGCCCGCAGACCACATCCCCGGCATCCTTTCGGGCGGCGCGGCCAATTCCATGGAAAGCCAGGTCATCTGGGAGATTCGCCTGCCGCGCGTGCTTTCAGCCGTGCTTCTCGGCGGGGCACTTTCGCTCTCCGGGTTCCTGCTGCAGACGTTTTTCAACAACCCCATCGCCGACCCGTTCATCTTGGGCGTCTCCTCAGGCGCAAAGTTCGTCGTCGCGCTTACGATGATCGTACTTCTGGGCGCGAACCAGGCCATGTCCTCGCCGGCCATGGTGGCCGCAGCGTTTCTGGGCTCGCTTATCACCATCGGCTTCGTACTCCTCATCGCACGGCGCATAAGTTCCATGGCCATGCTCATCGTAGCGGGCGTCATGGTGGGATACATCTGCTCGGCGGGGACGAACTTCCTCATCGCCTTCGCCGACGACCAGTCCATCGTGAACCTGCACAACTGGTCTTTGGGCAGCTTCTCGGGTTCGAGCTGGGACGACATCGCGGTCATCGCGGTCGTGGTGATCACCGTGAGCGCATGCGTATTCGCGATATCGAAGCCCCTTTCCGCCTTCCAGCTGGGAGAAGCCTACGCGAAAAGCGTCGGCGTGAACGTCGCACGCTTCCGCGTGGTGCTCGTCCTTCTAGCGAGCATGCTCTCCGCCTGCGTGACCGCGTTCGCTGGTCCGGTGTCGTTCGTAGGCATCGCGGTTCCGCATCTCGTTAAGTCGGCGCTAAAGTCGTCGAAGCCCATCCGCGTGATTCCTGCGTGCTTCTTGGGAGGCGCCATCTTCTGCGCGGGCTGCGATTTGATCGCGCGCACGCTGTTCTCCCCCGTCGAGCTTTCCATCAGCGCCGTCACCGCCATCTTCGGCGCGCCGGTGGTTATCGCACTCATGTTGAAGAAGCGGGTGAGGTAGATGGGGAAATTCGTGCCGCAGCCCAAAACGCTCGGAGGGGACATTCCATGCTTAGACAGTCCAAAGCTCGCACGAAAGCGCCAGAAGGCACTTTCGGCTCGTGCGGAACTGCGCGCGGAACGCCTCCTCCGAGCGGAGTCGAACCTCGAAACCCCGGTCGAAACGCAGGCTGACGGAGCGCCGCTTTTCCGCATAAGCGACCTGACGGCGGGCTACGACAAGAAGGTCGTAGTCGAAGGCGTCGATCTGGAGGTTCGCGCGGGCGACGTCGTGGCGCTCATCGGGCCGAACGGCTCGGGCAAGTCGACCATCTTGAAAACCATCACACGCCATCTTGCACCGCTTGCCGGCGCGGTCGAGCTCGACGGGCGGGAGATTTCCCGATGGAAGACGGCGGAGTTCGCAAGGAACCTTGCCGTTATGCTGACGGATCGCCCCCGGACCGAGCTCCTCACCTGCCGCGATATCGTAGAGGCGGGAAGGCATCCCTACACCGGGCGAATGGGCACACTCTCGCCCGACGACCATAGTCGGGTCGATGAGGCCATGAAAACCGCACATGTGGAAGAGCTCGCCGAGCGCGACTTCATGCAGATAAGCGATGGGCAACGCCAGCGCGTCATGCTCGCACGCGCCATCGCGCAGGATCCGCGTGTGCTCGTGCTCGACGAGCCCACGTCGTATCTCGATATCCGCTACCAGATCGACCTGCTGCGAATACTTCGCCACCTTGCGAAATCGCGGAATGTGGCTGTCATCATGTCCATCCACGAACTCGAGCTCGCGCAGAAAAGCGCCGACAAGGTGATTTGCGTGAAGGACGGCCGGGTCTTTCGCGCCGGCGCACCCGAGGACATATTCACGCGCGAGACAATTGGCGAGCTCTACGGCCTTCAGCATGGCACCTTCAACGAGCGCTTCGGCAGCGTGGAAATTGGGCGCCCACACGGTGATGCGCACACGTTCGTCATCGCCGGCGCAGGTACGGGGTCGGCTGTGTTTCGCCAGCTCATCCGGCAGGGCAAGGCGTTCTACGCGGGCGTTCTGCACGAAGGGGACATCGACTGCGAGCTCGCGCGCGACCTGGCGACGGAATGCGTGGCCGAGCGCGCCTTCGAGCCGATCGGGGATAAAACCATAGCCCGCGCCAAAGAGCTCCTCGTCCACTGTGCGCGCCTTATTGTGTGCCCCGCCGCCTTCGGCACCATAAACGCCCGCAACGCAGAGCTCGTCGAGTTCGCACGCTCGCATGGTATCGAGGTCGTGCGAGCGTGCGAAGGCGCATCGGAGGATTCCCAATTAGAGTGAGAAGGATAAACTGGACTTTATTTTAAGGATCCTCAGGCTACAGCTCCTACGCCGGCGAGGTCTACAAGGCGCCGGAGAACCTCGTGAACAAGAATTTCCACGCCGACGAGCCCAACTAGGCCTAGTCCAAGCGAGATTCCAGACTCGACAGGCCGTTGAGAGTCAGGTCGTTGGCGACCTCAGAGACGCGCTCAATAGGAACCGAGCCGTCAGACAGCGCCCACGTGCGATAGATACCGATAATACCCGACAGCAAAAACGCCAGATAGTAGTCGAACATCTCGTCCTTGAGACCTTGGGGCAGCAGATCGCGCTCGGCAATCTCGTGCTCGAGCGGTGCACGAAGACGAGCCATAAAATCATCGAGCGGAATGTTCTCGATCAGCTGACGATTGAGCACGAGGTTGTTGCACAGCGCCTCGTTAACGGTTTTAAAGAAGGTCGCCGCCGCGCCAAGGGCGCGCTCGTTGGTGTCGCCGTCCATGGAAGCAAGCGTTTTCTCGACCGAGTCGACAATCATCTCCACAACATCGACGGCAATGGCATCGAGCAGGCCGTCAACCGTGCCAAAGTGAACGTAGAAGGTTTTGCGGTCGACATTGGCCTCGCGCGCGATGGCACTCACCGTAATGTCTGCCAGCGGCTTTTCCATGAGCAGGCGCTCGAAAGCAGAAAGGATGGCATTGCGGCTGCGAACGATGCGGCGGTCAAGACGCGGTTTGCTGGTTGCCATGGGCGTGTCCCTTCGATATGCGAGCATTCATCAACAGATGAGAGATAATCTACGTAAGAGGATTATCCCCCATACGGCACAAATATGCGCCGCGTCATGAAGAACGCACGACTGCCCTACTGCGACTTAGGATGCTTCTTCTTATTGAGTGCCGACGGAGATACGCGAATACCATCGCCTGTCTGGCGCACATAGGCTTTATGAGCCGGCTTAGCGGCCCCAGAAGCCTTCTGAGCGTGCTTCTTGGGATCAACGGTAACAGCATTCGTGGGGTGCGGCTTCGCGGCCACAGAGGGCATCTGAGGCGTGCGGCCGAGTTTGCGCATCACGCGATCCCAGCGCGCATGGATGCTCTCGTTGTGGGCGCTCTTAAGGCCCAACAGGGGCGCAGCCAAAATGGTCGGCGCAATGAACGTAATGAGGCGCCACAGCAGATAGCCGGCGGTCGAAGCCGACCCAAAGAAATGACCCAAGAACAATGCAAAGCCACCCTCAGCGCCACCAGTTCCACCGGGCAAGGGGACCGCAGAGCTCAGCAACTGGACAAAGGCGCTCGCGGCCATGACCGAGAAAAAGTCGACCTCGTGGTGGCCAAAGGCAAGCATCAGGAAATACGGCACCAGATAGAAAAACGCAAGCTGCAGCATGGTGATAAACACGGTGAGCAGCATGGAAGAAAAATGTCCGGCTGAAAGCTTGAACTTCTCGGAGAAGGAGTAGATCTCGCCGTCGACAAACGTGCGCCATCCCTCGATCTTAGTGGCCGAGACACCAATGCGCTCAAGCCAATTGATGATGCAATGGGCAACGCGCGTGACGGTCTTAGGCATGAGCGCGACGGCGAAGATGCCCAGCAAGATGCAGCAGTGCCCGCCAAAGCTAAAGACGCACAGCAGCGTCATGTCGCCATAGCGCTCGGCAAAAAACGGCATGCGAGCAAGCAGCAGGATAGCGCCCCAGGCAACGAGGCCAAACTGATACACGATAAAGCGCGTGAATTGCGTGGCCCCGGCCTCGCCGACATTTTGGCCCGCCTTGGTCAGGCGGTAGATCTGAGCAGGAGTCGAGCCCATCATCATAGGTGTGAGGTTGCCAAAGAAGATGCCGCTCGCCTCGACCGAAATGAGGTCGCGAATGCCGACGGGTGAATTGGGGTCGAGCCAGACAGCGATCGCATAGGCCACAATGCCAAAGAACAGATACATGAACATGCAAAGACACGCGACAAAGAGCCATGACGCCTGGACGCTCGACATTGCGGCCCAGAACTGCCCCATCTGCCCGGTTACCACCAGATAGACGATATAACCCACCAGCACGACGCCGATAAAGATGGCGCCGCGGCGTGCGCTCTTATTGTCATCTCCGCCCGAGGCCTCAACCTCGACCTGGGGCTTAGACGTATGCTGAGAGGACTCCGTCATGAGACTCCTTCTAACAGTCAAAATATCTTGGATATTGTACCCGCAAGGACCATAGACAGAACGAAAAGCTCTGGTTCAAACGGGAATTGCAGCCGGTTGTTTGAAAATAAAAAACCCGGCCTTCCATGGGAAGCCCGGGAATCAAATGCGTGGTAGCCCGTACCAGATTCGAACTGGTGATCTCCGCCTTGAGAGGGCGGCGTCCTAAACCGCTAGACGAACGGGCCATAAGCCTCAGCAGAAAAGAAGTGGTAGCCCGTACCAGATTCGAACTGGTGATCTCCGCCTTGAGAGGGCGGCGTCCTAAACCGCTAGACGAACGGGCCACATGACATCTGCACTGCCGTGCTGCGAGGAAATATATTACGGGACAAAAAACGTCAGCGCAAGAAGAAATTCCAAATTGCCGAAAAAATGTCGGCAGGTTATGGAACACGCAGGTAAACTGGGTAGCTAATTCAAGTTGAGATGGACCAAAAGAGCTTCGCGGTCGTTGGGAATATTGTCTTCGATCACGGCGTCGAGGGCGGAGTTGAGAAGCTGACCCAGTTCCGGCCCGGGCTTGACTCCGGCACGGATCAGGTCGCCGCCGTTGATGGCGAGCATCTTGAGCGTATAGGGCTCCCCTGCCTTCAGCAGCTCGTGCGCCATCGCGCGCATCTCCTCAATCGTCTCAACGTAATAGAAGCAAGACGGGGCCTTGCCGAGCGTATCGGCACGCTTAAGGTCCATGAGCTCGTCCATCAGACGCGGCGTGTCGACGCCCTCGCCCGAAAGCGCGCGCATCATATTGAGCAGGCAGGATCGCTCGGGGCGCAGCGGCTTATCGTGATATTTGATGAGCAGGCACACGTCGCGCACCAAGTCGTGCGAGAGTGCCAGGCGATCCATAATGACGCGCGCTTTCTTGGCGCCGAGCTCGGGATGACCGTAGAAGTGTCCGCTGCCGGCGTGATCGACCGTAAAGCACTCGGGCTTGGAGACATCGTGCAAAAACGCCGCCCACATCAGGCTCGACGATGGCGCGACGCCGTCGCACAGCGCCAGCTCCCCTGCCACCGTCAGCACACGGGCGATATGCTCGTAGACGTTAAACGCATGATAGACACTTCGCTGATCAAACCCGCGACCCGCTGCCAACTCGGGCACAGCGACGCAGATGAGCTCAGGGTAGCGCAACATGGCGTCTCCCCCGTGACCGGTCGAAAGAATGCCCTCGAGCTCAATACCCACACGCTCGCGCGCTACGGCATCGAGCAGCGGCGCGCACTCGGCAAGCGCGCGCTTGGTCTCGGGCTCAATCATAAAGTCAAGGCGGCAGGCAAAGCGCACCGCGCGCAACATGCGCAGTGCATCCTCGTTAAAGCGACGCTTGGGATCGCCGACAGCACGAATCAGCTTGCGCTCCAAGTCACCCTGGCCGTCGTAGCGGTCGACAAGCCCGCGCTCGGGATGCCAGGCCATGGCGTTGACGGTAAAGTCGCGGCGCGCTAGATCGTCCTCGAGCGAGGCGGCACGCTCCACACTCTGGGGATGGCGACCATCGGTGTAAAAGCCATCCAGGCGGTACGTGGTGACCTCGATACGCTCGCCATCGGAAATAGCCGTGATTCCGCCAAATTTAATGCCCGACTCCACGACCGCGATGCCGGCGGTCTCGAGCGCCGCTTTGGACTCCTGCCACAGGCCGCTACAGCACATATCAACATCGTGGCTGGGGCGCCCCATCAGGGCGTCGCGCACCCAACCGCCTACGTACCAAGCCTCAAGACCGGCTGCTTCGAGCGAACGCAGGACGCGCAGGGAGGCATCAGACGGTTGCGTACCGTTGAGCGAAACATTGCACATGCCTATGGCCTCCTGCACTTGCGAGCGTTAATCGATGGTTCTCAAGAAGTCTAACAAGAAACGAGAAAGCGCGCACACGCAATCGCGTCGTCGATTCGATAAAACGAGACAGCAAACGCCACATACGTTCAGCGCACAAAAAACACCCGCCTTGGTAATCCAAAGCGGGTGTTCGGCAACGATGTATCGATGCTGCTAGCAGACCTGGCGAACCTCGATGTGCTTCTTATATTCGTCCACCTTGGCAAAATCGCCCAGACCGGGGCACTCGACCACGTTGGCGCCGGTGGCCATCGAAAGACGCAAAGCATCCTCAACACGCTCGGGGGCGTCGTGCCACACGGACAGGAAGGCAGCGAGCGAGGAATCGCCGGCACACACCGTCGACAGCAGCTTGACGTCGAAGGTGCGGTTGGCAAACCAGATGTGCTCGCCGTTGGAGAAGTAAGCACCGGCGCCACCGAGGGTCAGCAGCACGTTCTTGGCGCCCTTGGCATGCAGCTCGGCCATAGCGCCCTTGACGGACTCATCGTCGCCACCGCTCACCTTGATGCCAAAGATGTCGAGCAGCTCGTCGTCATTGGGCTTGATCAGCAGCGGCTCCATGGCAATGAGGTCTGCCAGCTGATGGCTCGAGATATCGAGCACGAACTCGGCCCCCTTGGCCTTTACACGGCGCAGGACCTCGGCCAAGAAGCCCTCGGAAGTGTTAGGAGGCAGCGAGCCGCTAATGACCAGGCAGGTCATGTCATCGAGCGAATCGATAAGCTCAAACATCTCCTGCTCGTTGGCCTCGTTGATGGCGGCACCGGCGTTGACCATGTTGTACTCGGTGTCGGGGCCGGCATTGAGGAACACGTTGACGCGCGTGATGCCGTCGGTCCACACGGGCTTGACGGGCACGCCCAGGGCCTCGGCGCCCTTGACGATAAACTCGCCCGAGAAGCCAGCGAAGAAGCCCAGAATCGTGGTGTCGACACCGTAGTGATCGAGAGTGAACGAGACGTTAAGACCCTTGCCGTTGGGCGTGTAGACCGCGTTGCGGGTACGCGTGACAGTGTTGGCAGCAAGGCCGTCGCAGGCGATGTTGTAGTCAATGGCGGGATTTGCAGTGAGCGTGTAAATCATGAATGTTCCTTTCACGAAGCAACGTGTTAATGAAAGTATATTCCACCCATCGGTAAAAGGCTAGGACAACTCGGTGAACGGTGTGGAAGCGATGAAGTACGGCAGAACATCTCTCTCCAATGACGGAACAAAAAAAGGCGCCCCAGCCGAAACCGGGGCGCCGTATGCGCACGAATATGTCGCGTTTCGATTACTGACGATCGAGCTTGCGGACAGCAACACGCTTGCTGTACTCGTCGACGTGACCGAAATCGCCGATGCCGACGGACTCGGCAACGTTGGCGCCGGTGGCCATAGCGAGCTTCATGGCCTCCTCGACGTTGTCGCGATCCCTGTACCACTTGTGCAGGAACGCAGCGAGGGTGCAGTCGCCGGCGCAGACGGAAGAAACCAGCTTGATGTTGAACTCACGCTTGGCGTACCAGATGTCCTCGCCGTTGGAGAAGTAAGCGTCGCCGCGGCTACCACGGGTGAGCAGCACGTTCTGAACGCCAGCGTCGTGAGCCATCTTCATGGCAACGCGAACCTCGTCGTCGGTGTCGACCGGCACGCCGAAGATGGCCTTCATCTCGTGATGGTTCGGCTTGATGAGCAGCGGCTTCTTGTGAGCGAGCTCCTTGAGCTTGTCGGAGGACAGGTCCAGGACGACGTCGGCGCCACGAGCCTGAGCGTGCTCCATGACCTGAGCCAGGAAGTCAGGCGTAGCTTTGGGAGGCACGGAGCCGGAAACGATCAGGCACTCGAGATCGCCCGCGGTGTCCAGGATGTTGTAGAGCTCCTCCTGGTGCTGCGGCGTGATCGGAGCACCCGGGTTCAGGATGCCGTACTCGTGCTGGCCATCGTTGACGTAGGTGTTAATGCGCGTGATACCGTCGGTCCAGACCGGGCGGCAGAGGCAACCCAGGTTCATGACCTCCTCGACGATGAACTTGCCCGTGAAGCCAGCGAAGAAGCCGAGCGCGACGGTGTCGACGCCCATCTTCTTAAAGGCGAAGGACACGTCGAGGCCCTTGCCGTTAGCCGTGTAGCTGGCCGAGCCGGTGCGGACGTTCTCGTCGGGCTCGAGCGGAGAGCTCGAAACCGTCATGTCGACAGCCGGGTTAGCGGTTAGCGTGTAGAACATTTACAGTACCCCCTGTATATGTGAGGGCCGCGTGGCCGGCCCATTCCAACCACGCGGTTACCTCTGATACCAAATTAGCGAGCTGCGGACTCGAGCAGTGCCTTGACCTCGGCGGCGGTGTTGCAGGCGAGCGCCTTCTCGGCGAGCTCGTCGCACTCGGCCTTGGTCCACTGGCTGATGGTCTTGCGGGCGCGCAGGATCGACGGAGCGCTCATCGAGAACTCCTCCAGGCCCCAGCTGATCAGCAGCGGCTCGAGCAGCGGATCGGCAGCGGCCTCGCCGCACATACCGACCATGATGCCGGCCTTCACGCCGCTCTCGATGATGTTCTTGAGCGAGCGGAGCACGGCGGGATAGTACACCTGGTACAGGTTGGAGATGGTGTCGTTGCCACGGTCGGCGCACATGGTGTAGCCGATCAGGTCGTTGGTGCCGATGGAGAAGAAGTCGGCGACCTCGGCAAGACGGTCTGCGAGCAGCGAAGCGGCGGGCGTCTCGACCATAATGCCGACCTCGATGTTCTCGTTGAACTTTCGACCCTCTTCGGTCAGCTCGGCCTTGCACTGCTCGACGAGCTCCTTGACAGCCAAGACCTCCTCGACGCAGGTGACGAGCGGGATCATGATCTTGACGTCACCGAAGGCGCTAGCGCGCAGCAGAGCGCGGAGCTGGACCTTGTACTGGTCGGGATTGGCCAGGCAGTAACGCACGGCGCGGAAGCCCATGAAGGGGTTATCTTCCTTGACCATGTGCAGATACGGAATCTCCTTGTCGCCGCCCACATCGAGCGTGCGGATGATGACCGGAGCACCCTTGAGCGCGCTGGCGACCTTACGGTAGGCGTTGAACTGCTCCTCCTCGGAAGGAAGCTCAGCAGAGTCCATGAACAGGAACTCGGAGCGGAACAGACCGATGGCCTCGGCGTCGTGATCGAGCGCGTTGGGCACGTCATCGGGGTTACCGATGTTGCAGGCGATGATCTTCTTGATGCCATCGGCAGTCACGGACGGTTTGCCACGGAAGGCCTCGAGGGCTGCCTTCTCGGCAGCGAAGGCCTCGGCCTTGGCGGTGTAGGCAGCGAGCGTCTCCTCGTCGGGATCGGCCTCAACGATACCCTTGCCACCGTCGACGACAACGGTCATACCGTTGCGCAGCGCGGTGCAGCTGTTGGAAACCGAAAGGACAGCCGGGATCTCAAGGGCGCGCGCAATAATCGCGGAATGCGACGTGCGGCCACCGGTCTCGGTGACGATACCGGCAACGTGGGCCTTATCGATCGTGGCGGTCATGGACGGCGTGAGGTCGTGCACGACAACGACAGTGTTCTCGGGCAGGACGGAGAGGTCGACGACCTCCTTGCCCAGCAGCTCGGCCAGAATACCGGTGCGGATGTCGGCGATGTCGGCCGCGCGCAGACGGAACATCTCGTCGTCCATAGACAGGAACATGTTCTCGAACATGGTCGAGGTGTCCATGAGCGCCTGCTCGGCGCAGGTACCGCCGTCAATGGCGGCGTTGATGGCGTCGGTCATGCCCGGGTCCTGAGCCAAGACAATGTGTCCGCTCATGATCTCGGCCTCGGCCTCGCCCACCGTCTCCTTCATGTGGTCGGCCTGAGCCTGGGTCTTCTCGCAGAAGACCGAAAGAGCGGACTGATAGCGCTCCTTCTCTGCTGCCGAATCAGCAACCTCGTGCGGCTCAAACGTCAAGTCGGGATCGACGGCAACCATGACGGTGCCGATACCGATGCCCTCGGAAGCGTTGACTCCCTGATACATTCCCATTCCTCTCTCCGTGTCATGTGATAAAGCGTTTTGCCATATCCATGACAAAAGAGCGCAGCTACCTTACAACAGGTCACTGCGCCCCCAAATATGAACTTAGTTGTTCAACATGCGACCCGTTTGAGTTCTACTCGCCAAGACCGCTCTTGATGAGCTCGATGGCAGCAGCCAGAGCCTCGGCCTCGTCAGCGCCGTCGCACTTGACCTCGACCTCGGTGCCGCAGGGGATACCAGCAGCCATGAGGGCCATCGGGGACTTGCCGTTGACCTCCTTCTCGGGGGTAACGACCGTCACGTCACAGGCATACTTGCCCATGGTGGAGGCGAACAGACCAGCCGGACGCATGTGCAGACCCTGAGGATTAACGAGGGTAGCCTTCTCAGAAACCATAGTTGACTCCTTTTTGTGTTTAACCCCTGTCATGCATGTGGCAGGAGTCAGATTCACGACGTTTTTTATATTAACTCACATCAAACGGTTTTTCATTGTGTTTCACACGAATTGTTGGACAGATGTGTTTGTCTTCCGCTTGCTCGCCCACAGGGGCCCGCGCGCGGCCTGTGAGATTTCCTGCTCTACAGTCCTGCTCGCACGAAGAGCACATTAAGTGCTCTTCGGCTCGTGCGGAACTCGCGATAAATCTCACAGGCCGCGCGCGGGCCCCTGTGGGCGAGCAAGCTGCGGAAACCCAGTCGGTCCAAAGTAATGTCGGCTGAAAAGAATTCTGGCTGATGATCTGTTCGCGACAAGGACTCGATAGGCGGTCCCCTCTATGCCCTTTTATAAGTTGCGGTGAAATAGGGACTGAATTTGGGGTTGAATCGTTTAAACAGTCCCTATTTCACCGCAACATATTTGAGGATGAAAAAGGCGGAGGCCCTGGAGAGGGACTCCGCCTTATATACAGTGGGCGATGTTATTCGCGTACCGTGGAATTAGACCAGACGAGCGTTGATCGTCTTGGCGATCTCGGCGGCGTCGGTGGAACCCTTGACGGTGGCACGGAAGTCCTCGTCCATGAGCGCCTCAGCGACCTTGGACAGGATCTTGAGGTGCGTAGTGCCGGCCTGGGCACCGGGGATGAGCAGAGCGATGGCCACGTTGACGGGAGCGCCGTCCATGGTGTCCCAACCGGTCACGCCGGACTCGTCCTTGACGACGATGACGGCAGCCTCGGTAATGGCGTCGGACTTGGCATGCGGGATGGCGAAGCCCTCCATCATGCCCGTGGTGCCCTCGGCCTCGCGGGCCAGGAAGGCGTTCATCACGGCGTCGGCGTCGCTTGCGATACCGGCCTTGACGGCCTGGTTGGAAACGAAGCTCAGAGCCTCGTCACGAGAAGCGAAGTCCTCGGCGACAAAGACATTCTCGACCTTCACGAAGTCGGCAGCCTCGGCCTTGGGGGCCTCGACGGCAGCGGCCTTGGGGGCCTCAACGGGCTTGGCTGCAGGAGCGGCCTTCTGGTTCTTCTCGAAGTCGTACTTCTTGAAGGCTACGAACAGGATGCCACCGACCACAGCGCCGATGAGGATCGCGAGGACCCACAGCGGACCGTTCTCGACAACGGGCAGGACCAGGAAGCCACCATGAGGCGCCGGATCGTGAACGTTGAACATAATGGTCAGGATCGAAGCGATAGAAGAACCGAGCATCATGATGGGCATGACGGGCCAGATGTTCTTGGTCATGAACGGAATGGCGCCCTCGGTGATGTGGGTGCAACCAAGGATGAGGTTGACGACACCGGCGTCGTGATCCTCCTGGCTGAAGTACTTCTTGCCGACAACGACGGCAAAGGTGGTAATCAGCGGCGGAACGATGCAGGCGGCGGAGACGGCAGCCATGAAGTTGGTGCCGAAGTTGTAGGTATCGGTGCCAACACCGGCGGCCAAAGCCTCGGTGAGCATAGCGGTACCGGTGACGTAAGCAGCCTTGTTGACCGGGCCGCCCATGTCAAAGGCGCACATGCAGCCAATGGCAAGACCCAGTACAACGGCGCCAGAGGCGGACAGGCCCTTGAGGAAGTCCATCATGGCGGTGTTGATGGCAGCCATGGGGCCGGAAATGCCGAGCATGACCAGGCCGACGATAGCCGTCGAGAACAGCGGGTACAGGAAGATAGCCTTGAGGCCGTCCAGGTTCTTGGGCAGACCGGCAAAGACCTTCTCGAGCAGCAGGATGACATAACCGGCGAGGAAGCCACCGACGATGCCGCCCAGGAAGCCGAAGCCCACGCCGGCGCCACCGGCGTCGATCATGCCGGTCTCGGCGTTAACAGGCAGGCCCTGGATGGCGATCATACCGGCAACAAAGCCGGGGACGAGCGCCGGGCGCTTGCCGATGGACTCGGCGATGTAGGCGGAAAGCACCGGAACCATGAGGTTCATGGCGATGCCGCCGATGATCTTGAGCATCGCAGCAAAGCTGTTGTAGTCAGACGCCGTCGAATCGAAGGACGTAATGCCCCACAGGAACGAAACGGCGGTCAGAACACCACCGGCAACGACGAAGATCAGCATGTGGCTGACGCCGTTCATGAGGTGCTTGTAGATGATGTGGCCGATGGACTCCTTCTCCTCGACCTCGTCCTCGACATCGGCAGCGGCTGCAACCGTGCTGTCGCCCTTGGCGGCGAGCGCGCGGTCAATCAGCTTACCGGCGGCCTCAACGGACAGGGCCTTGGAAACACCAACGGAAACCATGGGCTTACCGGCGAAACGCTCAGCCTGGACATCCTTGTCGGCTGCGACGACGACGGCCTTGGCACCAGCGATCTCACTCTTGGTGAGCTCGTTCTCGACACCGACCTGGCCATGAGTCTCGACCTTAATGGTCAGACCGCGCTCGGCAGCTGCCTTCTCCAGCGCCTCCTTCGCCATGAAGGTGTGCGCAATGCCGGTCGGGCAACCGGTCGCAGCGATGATGTCAAACTTAGCCATGTGTCCCTCCTTCTTGAGTACAGCGCCCGCGGGCGCTCCCCTACACGCGCTTCGATGCGCGTTTTTCCACAACTGAAAGATACCAACCTACCGTCCGCGTGAGAAGAGACAAGGTGCAATTCTCCGGTGAAAGGTTCTTTCATAACCGTAAACGGTAAGTGAAAGTTTACCATCAACACTTGAAACGGCAAGGTGTATCTTGTAATTGAAAATGCCCGTATACTATGGCATTGCGAATCAAATTAGATTTTCATGCCAACCAGGAGCCATCCATGACCGATAGTAGCAAGAGCGCACTTTCCCTCATTAGCACCCACCAGGGATACAGCGAGTCCGAGCAGCGCATTGTCGACTATATATTGGAGCACCAGTCCGAGGCTCCACGCCTCACGGCGGCTCAGCTCTCACGCGCCGCTGCCACGTCCGAGGCGACCGTTTCGCGCTTCTGCCGCAAGCTTGGGTTTGGCAGCTTCCGCAGCTTTCAGTTTTCGTTGGCGAGGGATTTGGAAAGCCAGCGCAACGAGGGCCTGACCGACGAGGTCTCGCTCGACAATATGGAGCAGAGCCTCAAGAACATCCTGGCTGCCAAGGTGAGCGAGCTTAATGCGACCATCGACGGAATCGACCACGATACGCTGGCGGCTGTTGTGCATGCCCTTAAGCATGCAGGGGTTATTGAGTTTGCGGCTGTGGGCAATACGAACGCGGTCGCGCTCGATGCGACGTTTAAGTTTTCGCAGCTGGGCCTGCGCTGCATGGCGAGCACCATTAGCGAGACATCAATCGGCTTTGCGCTCACGTTACGCCCGGGTGACGTCATCGTGCTTATCTCAAACTCCGGCAAATCGCGCCGACTGAATCGCATGGCAAAAGCGGCTCGCAACTGCGGCGCAACCGTAGTCGTCATCAGCAGCGACAGTAAATCCCCGCTCGCGCGTCTGGCAGACTACACCTTTAATACCGTCAACCACGAAGCGCTGCTGACGACGGGCGACTTTGCGTTCTCTAAGATCAGCGCCACGATGATCATCGAAGTCATCTACAACTTCCTGCTGCCCGAGATTGAAGACGCTCGCGAACATATCAGCTACTACGAGGAGCTCATCCAGCCGGACAAGGTCGTTGAGTAAAACGCGTAGCGGGACAAAAATTTCAGTCTATTTTGTCCCACCTACACCGCTGATACGACCTAACCTCGAGCTTCTTCGAGCATCTGCTTTGCGTGGGCCAAGCTTGCCTCGGACTGATCGCCACTCAACATGCGGGCGATCTCGGCGGTACGCGCTTCGCCGGTTACCTCGTCCAAATGCGTCTGGGGAACATCGCCCGGTTCCTTGCTGACGACATAATGCTTGTCAGCCATGACGGCGACCTGCGCCAAGTGAGTTACGACAATCACCTGATGCGTAGCGGCGAGATCTGCCAGCACGCCCGCGAGCGCACGCGCCGTGGAGCCACCGACACCAGCATCGACCTCGTCAAACACCAGCGTATCAACACCGTCCGCGTTACCGAGGACAACCTTGCTTGCCAGCATGACGCGGCTGAGCTCGCCGCCCGACGCAATTCGACGCAGGGGACGCGGCGTCAAGCCGGCACCGCTGCGGTATAGCAGCTCGTAGCTCGAAGGACCAACGGGCGTCCACTCAGCACGGGGAAGATCACGCGACTCCCAGACGAGCTCGGCACTACCCATCTCCAGGCGAGCCATCTGGCGGCCCACCTCGTGGCAGAAGCGCGGGGCCGCCGTATTGCGAGCGCGCTTAAGTGCCCTGGCAGCAGCGAACAGCTCGCGCTCGGCGCTCCCAAGTGCCTCACGCGCCTTTTTGATCTGTTCATCGCCATCATCGACCAGCGAAAGCAGCTCTTGTGAGCGGTCGCGCATGGCAAAGACATCGTCCATGGTCGGACCCCACTGACGCAGCAGGCCCTTGAGGTCGGAATACCGCTCGCGCATGCGAGCGAGCTCACGAGGATCGAAGGCGACCCCATCGCGATAGGCGCGCAGCTCGTTGGCACAATCCTCAAGCGAGATGCAGGCATCCGAAAGCGCATCGGCAATGTCGCCCAGCTTGCGGTCAACGGTCGCCATACGTGAAAGCTCGGCCACGGCGCCATTCACGGCATCGAGCGCTCCCCCTTCGGCGGCAAGCGATGCATGGGCATCGTTAGCTGTGGCAACCAGCACCTCGGCATGTTCGGAGCGCGGCAGCAGTTCCTCGAGTTCCTCATACTCACCCGGCTTAGGGTCGACCTCGCCGATGCGCTCGAGGGCAAAGCGCGCCTCCTCGACGCGGCTCCCCTGCGCACGCGAGGCCTCCTCGACGCGACGGACCTCCTTAGCGGCCGCGCGCGAGGCTTTAAAGCAAGCACGGTAGTGCTCGAGCGCCTCGAGCGCAGAGCGCCCCGCCCACGCATCGACCATCGCAACGTGATGCGCCGGATCGAGCAAGCGCTGGTGCTCGTGCTGGCCGCACAGATCCATCATCACGCCAACGCGCTCCGAAAGCTCGCGCACACTGGCAATGCGGCCGTCAATCTTCACGCGGCTGCGGCCCTCGGCAGAAAGACTGCGCTGTACGGTAAAGCCTTCCGTGTCGTGTGGACCGTCGAACAGCCGCGCCTCGACACTCGCCAGCGTCTCGCCCTCGCGCACCGTCGACGAATCCGCGCGCTCGCCCAAAATAAGCTTGAGCGCCGAGAGCAGCGCAGTCTTGCCGGCGCCGGTCTCACCGGTCAGGACAGTCAGGCCGGCACTCGGCACCAGCGTCGCCTCGCGAATGAGTGCAATGTTAGAAACCTGCAGTTCATCGATCATGACGGACTCCGTAGAATACGCGGCTCACCGAGTTATAGAAGCTCTCGGGGCCGTAATCCAGCAGCAGCACATCACCGGGCCCGCGGCGCACAGCCACGCTCTCAACGGTGCCATCACAGGTAATAAACTGCCCATCGATAGCGATCGCCGGAACGCTCGGACGGTCATCGGACATAAAGATTTCGACGACATCACTCGGCGAAGTCAAGAAGGCACGGGCCTGAATGGTGTGCGGCGCAATGGGTACGCAGACCATGCCCGTATAGTCGGGGCTCACGATGGGGCCACCGGCACTGAGCGCGTAACCCGTAGAACCAGTCGCCGTGGACACGACCACGCCGTCGCCACGCAGTCGGTCGATATGGTGGCCCGACACCGTGATGTCGAACTCGACCATATCGGACAGCGGACCGCGGGTAAGCGCCATGTCGTTGAGGGCGAAGGTGCGCACGACATCCTTCGTACCGTCTTCGCGCACGGACACGATATCCGCGGCGATGGTAGCGCGACGGCTCACATGCAGCTCGCCGGACAGGGCGTCGCTCACGACCTGCAGAATGTCGCGCTCCTCGGGACTCGCAGCCGTCAAAAAGCCCAGGTGACCATAGGAAAGACCGAGGATAGGAATCTCGCGATGGTTGAGGATGCGGGCAGCGCGCAGCAACGTACCGTCGCCGCCGAGCGTAATGACCAGATCGGAGCCGTCAATATCAGGCGTGCTCTGAATCTTGGATCGCTGGTCGGCAGCCCATGCGACCTCATAGCCCTGGCGCGTCAGCCAAAGCTCGATCATCAGGCCGCTCTCGACCGCCTCTTGCTTGTAGTAATTGGGAACCAGAAAGACCTTCATAGCGTTGCAGCTTTCTCGCTCAAAACCGATACCTGAGATTGCAACTCGTCTTGCGGGCGGTCGCCAGAGTCAAATCTCGTGCCGTACAGGAAAAACTCAACGTTTCCCTTGGCACCATGAATGGGCGACACGCACACATCGACCGGGAACAGCCCCTTAGAGGCAAAGAGTTCAACTGCCGCAACGAGTGTATCACGGCGCACGGCGGGATCGGTCACAATGCCGCCCTCGCCCACCAGCGCCGCCGGAGCCTCAAACTGCGGCTTTACGAGCGTGCAGAATGCACCCGTAGGCGCGAGGCACGCCAGTACCGCATCGATAATATTCGCGATGCTGGTAAACGAGACATCACACACAGCCAGGTCGATGGCGCCGGTATAGCCAAGCTCAGGCAGCTGCGTCATGTTTGTGCGCTCATGCAGCGTCACGCGATCGTCCTGACGCAACGACCAATCGAACTGGGCGTGACCCACGTCCACAGAGACAACGGTCGCAGCTCCGCGCTTGAGCAGGCAATCGGTAAAACCGCCGGTAGAGCAGCCCACATCCAAACAGGCAAGGCCCGTCGGATTGATGCCAAACGCATCAAGCGCGCCTTCGAGCTTAAGACCACCGCGGCCAACATAGGGAATGCGCCCCTTCACGTGCAGCGGCAGCCCCGGGATCACCTTAAGGCCCGGCGAAGTCAAGCGCTCACCGCCACTCGAGACCAAGCCGGCCATAAGAGTGCGAAGGGCATCCGCGCGATCGGCGCAGATGCCCTGTGAAATCAGTTCGTCATCAAGACGCACGCGTTTCATGAATGCCATCAACCATTCGTATCCGGAGATGCGGCCTAGCTATCCTGGGATTCGTTTGTCGCATCCTCATCGTATTCTTGCTCGAGCTTGTCGGCCTCACGCGGCGTCAACTCAAACTTGTCGACCATATCGACCGCGCGGGAGCCCAGCTCAATCGCTTCGTCAAACAAATCGAGCGAACGCTCCAAGGAGGTATCCTTGGAGCGAACGGTAGCGATGATCTGATCCAGACGGTCCGAGATCTCATCAAAGTTACGGACAGAACCCTCTGGCATGGCTACTCCTCGACGGAGTCGACAACAGCCTCGGCGGCGTCCGCATCCTCGGCCAGCACGCCAGCCTCAGCTTGGGCAACCGCAACCTTGGCGGCAGCCTCGGCAGCCTGCGCCTCCTCGCGAGCGCGATCTTCGGCCAGCAGCTCCTGGTACAGGTCCTCGCCTGGCAGCTCCTCGCTGCGAGCAATCTTGCCCAGCACGCCGTTGACGAACGAAGCGGACTGGTCGGTGCCATAGGCCTTGGCAAGCTCGACGGCCTCGTTGATTACGATGGCGTCCGAGACCTCCTCGTCGGTGAGGAAGCGCATCTCATAGACGGCGATACGCAGCAAATTGCGGTCGGCGCCGGGCATGCGCATAAGATCCCAGTTCTTGGCGACGGCGCGCAGGGCACAGTCGATACGATCGATATGCTCGTAGGCACCGCGGCAAAGCTCCAGCGCATAGGGGTCGAGGGGACCCTTCGAGATCAGGAAATCGCCCTCGAGGACGCGCTCGAGCGGACTGTCCGTGGCCTCGGCCTGGAACAGCAACTGTAGCGCCTGACTGCGGGCAAGCGTGCGCCCGCGATAAACCTTAAGGCTCAAAGGTTACTCCTTGGGGAAAACGAGACCGTCGATGCAAACGTCAACGCGCTCGACCTCGACGCCCACCTGAGCATCGATGGCAGCGACCACGGCGGCGCGAACGGCCTCGGCGAGCTTCTTGAACGGATAGCCAAAGAACACCACGACACGCACGGTGAGTGCGAGCTTGTCGCCGACGACCTCGGCCTCGACCGCCGGCTCGGAAGCCGGGGCCTTGGACGAGAGCATCATGGAGACAAGGTTGGTGGCAAGGTCCTTGACGCCAACGGAGGCGATGCCCTCGACATCCGACACGGCGCGCGAGACGATGGCGGTCAGAACATCGGGCGAAATGCCGATGCCGTCAATCTTGATTTCCTGGGGCATGAGTCCTCCTAGAAGAGTTGGTTGCTAGACGCGGGAGACGAACTTGCCGTCGCGGGTGTCAACCTTGATGACCTCGCCCTCGTTGAGGTACATGGGGACCTGGATGACAGCGCCGGTGTCAATCGTGGCCGGCTTGGTGGAACCCTGGACGGTGTCGCCCTTAAAGCCCGGGTCGGTCTGGACGATGGTGGTCTCGATGAACATCGGCGGCGTCACGCCCATGAGCTCATCGTCGGCGAAGAGCAGCTGGCAGATGTCGTTCTCGCGCAGCCACTTGGAGTTCTCGCCCACCATGTCCTCGGGAACGGGAACCTGCTCATAGGTCTCGTTGTCCATGAAGATGTAGTCAGCGCCATCGTTGTAGAGGTACTGGAACTCACGGGTGGTGAGCATGACGCTCTCGAACTTGGTGCCGGCGTTGCAGGTGTTCTCGACGACGCGGCCGCTCTTGATGTCGCGGGTCTTGTAGCGCACAAACGCGCCACCCTTGCCCGGCTTGACATGCTGGAACTCGACGATGGTGTAGACCTTGTCCTTAATGCGGAGACCGAGGCCGTTCTTGAAGTCGGCGGTAGAAATGGTAGGCATAGCGACCTTTCTTGTTATGGGCAGAACGCACAAGCGTCCAAATTACATACGACCGAAATTATACACTTGCAGACGGCGCCTGCAGCGAGCGCATAAAAAGAGAACGCGGGGCGCCCGAATTGCTCCGGACGCCCCGCCCCAAAAATCTATCGAAATGGGCTAGCAATCGATGACGTGCAGGTCGTGCGGGGTCTTGGTGAAGGGCTCGTAGCCGTTCTCGGTGACCACGCCGTAGTCCTCCAGACGCACGCCACCCACACCGGGCAGATACACGCCGGGCTCCATGGTGATAACCGAGCCGACCTCGATGCTGTTCTTGCTGCGGTTGAAGTTGGGCAGCTCGTGGATGTCGATACCAACGCCGTGGCCCAGGCCATGGTTGTAGTAATCGCCATAACCGGCATCGCCGATGATCTTCTTGGAAAGCTTAAAAATGTCGTTGCCCTCGACGCCCGGATGGATGGCAGCGACGCACTCCTCGTGCGTACGGCGCACGAGCGCGTACAGGTCAAGCTGCTCCTGGGTAGGCTCGCCCATCACGACGGTGCGCGTCATGTCGGAACGATAATCGCAGTAGCCCGCGCCGTAATCCATGAGGACGAAGTCGCCCTTCTCGATGACACGGTCACTCGGTACGGCATGCGGGTTGGCGGTGTTGGGGCCGCTCGCCACAATGGAGCCGAAGGCCAGGCTGTCGGCGCCGTTGGCGAACATAAAGTTCTCGAGCTCGTTGCGAACCTGCTTCTCGGTCATACCGGGCTTAATAAAGCCGAGCATATGCTGGAAGGCGGCATCGGTGATCGACTGCGCATGGCGCATGAGCTCGATCTCCTCGGCGTCCTTGATGGCGCGCATCTTGCGAATGTCGTCATGCATCAGCGGCAACATGCAGGCGACGGAACGGTCCTCCAGACCACGCTGAATACCCTGGTAGAAGTTGATTTGCATGTCGTCCTCGACAGCGCAGACGCGGCACTTGTTGGCCGCGATCTTGCCGGCGACCCAACCGGGGATGGTGCCCTCGTCCATGTCGTAGACCCAGGGGCTGTCGGCGGGCGTGTTCTCCTCAAAGCTGTTGAGGTAGCGCGAGTCGGTATGGAACAGGCACTGGTCAGCCGTAATAAACGCCGCGTGCGGGAACTCGAAGGTGTAGTCGAAGACGCCCTTCACGCCCGTGAGCCAACGAAGATTGGCCTCATCGCGTACCACGATAGCGTCGTAACCGCGCACGACCATCAGGGCACGGACACGTTCGATACGACCGGCAGGACCGGCAGCAAACTCAGACATGCAGATTCCTTTCTTATTGTCTCAAAAAGTGCGGGACGGGTCTCAACCGAACGTCGGAATCGCATACGAACCGCAACCGATTGGAAACCCGTCCCTCAACATGATACGAAAGACGATGGATGTCAATAAATCTTAGAGAAGTTCTTTGCGGGAAGCCAAGTAGGCGTGAGCATGGCGCTCAAGAACCTCGTCCTCAACACTCGTTAGACGAATGGCGCCGAGCGCTGCGGGCAGCGGCAACATGCTGCGGTTCGAGCGGGCGAACTGCTGCTTGCGGAACTCCTCGATAAACGCGGTGGGCTCCAGGTCGAAGGCAAGTTCCTCGATGCCAAAGTCCTCCAGGCAGTCATCGACCTCAAAGACGTAATCGATATCAAAGTCGCAGGCATCATGTGCTAGGCGCGCCTCAAAGCGCATGCCCTCGGACAACAGCTGGTAGGCAGGGACCTGCGAAGCGGCATCGCCCAAGCAGGCGCGCAGGGTGCGCTCCCCCGTCTTACCAAAATCGAGTGCATGGCGGGCGCTCGGGTTCGTGGCCATCAGTACGTCCTTGCGGGCAGTCTGAGACCACTGGACGGCATTGACGAGTGCAACTTCGTCGCCGGCAAGAATCTCGGGGACGGTCTCGGTAAACTGATTCCAGCGGGATTTGCTACTTGAAAGCATGGTGCCAACAAGTACCGCGTAGCCGAGCTTGAGGTCCTCGGGGTCCGTCTCGCGAACAAGGTCGAGGTCACACACAACCAAGCCCGGTTCGGGACGAAACGCGATAGCGGGAAGCGCATTGGCCGACGAGGCGACGAGCGGCTTCATGGTCGTCGCGACCGTGAGCATGGCGTCGAAGGTCGTCGGCAGCAGTGCGCACTCGGTTCGGCCACACCACTGGTTGGCGCACCAGCAAACAACCGAGCAGGTCGGGGCATCGCCAACGGCGACAACCAGATCGTCGCAGGTAATGCCGTTGGCAGACAGGGCGCCAAAGATCGCATCGGCATCGGCCAGCGTGGCACCAGCAGGCGAAACCTCGAGGAAGAGCTGTGACATGACAAAACCGGCGTCGACCAGCGCATGCTCGACGACCTCACCAAAACGCTCTGACGTGGCGGTGTTCCAAACGACCATCGCGCGCTTAGGCTTGCCCACGGCCGAGGCAAACATGCGCGACAGTTCATCGAACGCACCCAATCCGACACGGACATCGACGCTGCGGTTTTGGAAATTGATCAGTTGACGGCGAATCATAGCAGCCCACGCTCCAAAAGCATCTCGGCACAAAGGTAGGAAACGTCCTCGAAGGACTTGTTGCGAATATCAAGGGTAAGGTCGGCGGCCTGGCGATACAGCGGACGGCGATGCTCAAACAGGCGCGCAGCATGCTCGGGCGAACGGAAATCGGGGCGCGTGTCGGACCGACGAATCTGTCGAATCGAATCCTCGAAGTCGCCCTCGAGGTACACGCACGTACCCATTTCGTGCATCAGTTCAATATTCACCGGCGTTTCGACGATACCGCCCCCGCACGAAACCAACAGGCTGCGCTCGCTTTGGAGCGAACGGAGCGCCGAGGTCTCGAGCTCGCGAAAACGATCCTCGCCCTCGGTCTCAAAAATCTCGGTTACCGACTTGCCGCAACGGCGCACGACCAGACGGTCGGTATCGATAAAACGCCGCTTGAACATGGTGCCCACGTTGCGCGCAAGCGTCGACTTGCCCGCGCCCAAAAAGCCGATAAAGAAGATATGGTCGCAGCCGTGTTTGATGTGCTGGGACATGACGAGACCTATTCCTCGCAAGGAAGGTCGCGCAGGGCCCGGCGCTCAAAGATACGGAAGATCTGCGTATACCACAGGTCCTGCGTCGCCTGCGGCTTTACCAGGATGGTATCGACGCCGGCGAAGTTGCCGCTCCACACGTCCGTGTAGAGCTGATCACCGATCAGCACCGCCTCGTCAGCCGTGGCGCCGAGGCGCTTAAGACCCGCCTTGAGGGCAAACGGCGCCGGCTTCATGGCATGGCTGATGGCCTCGAGTCCCAGCTCGCGTGCTGATGCCATGACCTGGTCGCGATGCCAGTTGTTGGACACCATGCACAGCTTAAAGCCTTTGGCGCGGGCGGTATCGAGCCAAGCGGAAACCGCGGCGGGAACCTGCTCGGTGTCGCGCGGCACCAGGGTGTTATCGCGATCGAGCAGAATGGCGCGTTTGCCGTCGGCCCAAAGGGTATCAAGGTCGATGCGATCGACCGAGGCAACGTAACGTTTGGGGCTAAAAATCCTCATGCTAATTCCAAGACTGTTGATGCTCTTCGTAGGTTTGCGAGAAGTACTCCTCGTCCTGCGTAATGTAGAAATACAGGTCATCGGAGTCGGTCGGCTCAAGCGTGGCCTTGAGTGCCTCGAGCGACGGAGAGCAGATGGGCGTGGGCGGCAGGCCCTCGTGCTTATAGGTGTTATACGGACTATCGCTCTGCAGGTCGTCGGCGGTAACCTCGCCACCGGTGACATACATCATGGTCGCATCGCTGTTGAGATAGCGCAGACCATCGAGCTTGCCGGCAAGACGGTTGTAGAAGACCGAGGCCACGTGCGCGCGCTGGTCGGCGTTGAGGCCCTCGCGCTCAACGATAGAGGCCAAGTTGACGATGTCGTAGTCGGACATCTCCACACCGTAGCGTTCCTTGATCTTGGCTTCGCAGCTCGCAAAGTCAAGCGACTTGTACTCGGTCTTAAACTGATCGAGCATAGCGCGAATCACGCCATCGGCCGTCGGCAAATCACCCAACGAATAGGTCTTGGGGAACAAGAAACCCTCGAGCGAATCGTTGGCGGCGCCCTTAAGGAAGCTATAGTCGTCCACGTAGTTGGAGGCCTTGGCCTGGTTGAGGAAGTCTTCCTTAGAGATGCCGTCGTAGGCCTGGGCCACACGGTCGGCGACTTGATCGACCGTCAGGCCCTCAGGGATAGTCAGCGCACTGGAGCCCGCGTTGGGGCCTTCCATGAGCTGCTGAACAACCTTGGTCGCATCCATGAGTGTGGTGAACGAATAATCACCGGGCCTGAGCGACATATCGGCGTTGAGCTTTTTCACCGCCGCATAGTAATCCTTGGGATTTTCTACGATATGGTTCTCGGAGAGAATCGAGGCGATCGTATCGCCTGAAGCACCATCGGGAATGGTCACCGTAACCTGCTGACCAGCCGTGACCTTCGTATCCTCACCGGCAAAGAAGCCCTTGACGGCCGGCACGACAAAGAAAGCGATCGCAGCAAGCGCGAGCACCGCCACCACAACGCCGATAATCATAGGCACCGGGGAGCTTTTCTTTTGAGCACCGCGACGAGCATGCGTGTTGTAGCTCGAGCGGGTCGCCGGAGCAACGCCATGCGAACCGCGAGCGTGATGCGAATGCGATTGAGGGACCTGAGTTCGCTGGGTAGGTGCCTGCTGCTTAAAGCGGGTACCGCCTGCAGGCTGGGCCGTACGAGCAGTGGGCTGTTGAGCCGCGTGAGAAGCCGAATGCTGAACCGAACGAGCAGAAGGCTGCTGACCCGTCCGTTGAACAGGTTGGGCCGAATGAGAGAAGGACTGCACCGAGCGCGCGGCAGACTGAGCTGCGCGCTGCGTCGGCTGTGCCGGACGCTGGCCAGGCTGGGCAGGGCGCGACGCCGGCTGCCGTGTACGATTCTGCTGGCGCGGATCGGAAGCGCTAGACATGCGAAACCTCCTCGTTTTTACGATCGAGCCACGTCTGCAAAAACAGGCTGGCGGCAATCATGTCGATCTTGCCCCTCATCTGCTTTTCGTTGAGGCCCTGCTCGCGCAGGATACGCTTGGCCTCTTGCGAAGACAGACGTTCGTCCTCAAACTCCAGCGGAAGATCGAGCTCGTCGGCAATCTTTTGCGCCACGGCGGCAACGCGCTCGGCCTGGGGGCCGGGCTCACCGGCCATGGTCAGGGGGCGTCCGCTTACCAGGATGTCGGGCTCATAGTCCTCAACCAGGTAGCGGAACGTCTTGGCCATACCGGTGACCTCGGCAGCCGGAAGCACCTTGACAGGCATCGCCATCTTGCCATCACGGCTCGAGACGGCGATGCCAATCCTGGTCTCCCCTATGTCCAGCGCGAGCGCAACCACAGCGACTTCTTAGATTCTTAGGCGCCGAGCGCGGTCTTAGCGGCCGCGAGGGCATCGGCGATGCCGGCAGCATTCTTGCCACCGGCCTGGGCCATGTTGGGACGACCGCCACCGCGACCGTCGACCAGACCCGCGATCTGCTTGATCACGTTACCGGCGTGGAAACCGGCCTTGACGGCGTCATCGGAGCCGGCAGCGAGCAGGGCCGGAGTGCCCTTCTCAGTCACGCTGGCGACGACACAAGCGACAGGGCCGGCGACCTTCTGATGCACGGTATCCCATACGTTGCGCAGGTCGGCAGCCTCAAGGCCCTGGAGCTCAGCGACAACGAGCTTATAGCCGTCGAGCTCGACGGCGCCCTCGATGGCGCTGGAGATGGCGTCGGAGGAGCCACCGGTCAGAGCCTTTTTGAGCTTGTTGGACGTCTCGCGCAGCTCAGCCTGCAGGTTCTCCACGCGGGCGGGAACCTCGTTGACGCGGCACTTGAGCGCAGCGGCGGCGGCGTCAACGAGCGCCAGGCGGTCGGCCATGTAGTCGAGGGCACCCTTAGAGGTCACGGCCTCGATACGGCGGACATTGGAGCCCGTGGAGGACTCGGAAATGATCTTGAACAGACCAATCTCTGCGGTATTGGCGGCATGGGTGCCACCACAGAGCTCGCGGGAGAACGGCTGGTCCTCAGCGCCCACGGAGACGACGCGGACGACATCGCCGTACTTCTCTCCAAACAGAGCGACAGCGCCGGCAGCCTTAGCCTCGTCGATGCCCATGACACGGGTCACGACCGGCTTGGAAGCGAAGATCTGCTGGTTGACCAGGTCCTCGACAGCCTTGAGCTGCTCGGAGGACAGGGCCTCGAAGTGCGTGAAGTCAAAGCGTAGGTGCTCGGGCGTCACCAGCGAGCCGGCCTGGGAGACGTGCTCGCCCAGGACCTGCTTAAGGGCAGCGTCGAGCAGGTGCGTGGCGGTGTGGTTGCGGCGCAGGAAGCCACGGCGCTCGGCGTCGAGCGCGGCGGTAACAGCGGCACCGACAGCCAGCGTGCCCTCGGCAACGTGCGCGACGTGGGCATACAGGCCGTTGTGGTTCTTGGTGTCGGCAACGGTCAGAACAACGCCCTCGGCGGAAAGCTTGCCGGCATCGCCCTGCTGGCCACCCATCTCGGCATAGAACGGGGTGCGGTCGAGCACAACCTCGACATCCTCGCCGGCGGCAGCGGACTCGACGGACTCGCCGTTGCGCACGATGGCGACAACCTTGGCGCCCTCGATCACATCGTTGTCATAGCCGTCGAACTCGGTCGCTGCGACCTTGTCCGAAAGCTCGACCCACACGTCGTTGAAGCTGCCCCAGGCGTCGCCCTTGGCATTGGCGCGGGCGCGGGCCTTCTGGTCCTCCATGCAGGCAGTGAAGCCGTCCATATCGACGTCGTGGCCAGCGGTGCCGGCGATCTCGACGGTCAGATCGATGGGGAAACCAAAGGTGTCGTGCAGTTTAAAGGCGACATCGCCCGAAAGCACGGCGCCCTCGGCAAGCGCTGCCAGGGCCTCGTCCAGATAGACGCGGCCGTTGTCGAGCGTCGTGGAGAAGCGCTCCTCCTCGGAGGCGACGATACCCTTGACGAGCGCGACATTCTTGAGCAGCTCGGGATAAGCCTCACCCATCTGAGCGTTAACCTCGTCGATGAACTTGGTCAGGAAGGCGCCCTCGATGCCCAGCAGGCGACCGTGGAACACGGCACGACGGAGCAGGCGGCGAAGGACGTACTCGCGACCCTCGTTACCGGGAAGGATGCCGTCCGAGATCATAAAGTCGACGGCACGGGAGTGGTCGGCGATGATACGCAGGGAGCGGCTGGCGCCAGAGTAATCGTCGGCGTCATAGGTCTTGCCGCTAATCTTCTCGCCCAGCTTGATGAGGTGCTGCATCAGATCGCCGTCGTAGTTGGCGGTCTTGTGCTGCATGATGGCGGCCATGCGCTCCAGGCCCATGCCCGTATCGAGGTTGCGGTGCGGCAGCTCCGGCATGGAGCCGTCCTCCTGGCGGTCGTACTGGGTAAAGACGAGGTTCCAGAACTCCAGGAAGCGGTCGCAGTCGCAGCCAGGCTTGCAGTCGGGGCTGCCGCAGCCGACCTCCTCGCCCATGTCAAAGTAGATCTCGGAGCACGGACCGCAGGGACCGGTGGGGCCAGCGGCCCAGAAGTTATCGTCCTCGCCCAGGCGGGAGATGTGGTCCTCAGCAACGCCCAGAGAACGCCACACGTCGTGGGTCTCGTCGTCCTCGGTAAAGACGGTGAAGTACAGGCGGTCGAGCGGCAGCTTGAACTCCTTGGTGATGAGCTCAAAGGCCCAGGCGCAAGCCTGCTGCTTGGAGACGCCGCCAAAGGAGAAGTCGCCGAGCATCTCAAAGAAGGACAGGTGACGGCCGTCCTCGCCGATGCAATCGATGTCGTTGGTGCGGACGCACTTCTGGCAGGAGATAGCGCCGATCTCCTTCATGGTCTTCTTGCCCTGGTAGTACTCCTTAAACTGGTTCATGCCGGCGTTGGCAAGCAGCAGCGAAGGATCGTCAGGGACGAGGGACGAAGAAGGATAGAGCTTAAGACCGCGCTCCTCAAAGAAGTTGAGGAACTTGGAGCGAATCTCGGCCGTAGTCATTGACGGGTAGTCAGCACTCATAGAGGGAATCTCCTCGGTTTCACATCGAAACAGTTCAAACGTAACGATATTACCATCCCGCCGCGCCTGTGCAAAAAAGAGGGTCGCCAAACAGCGACCCTCCAGCGAAAGTGCACGTTATTTAGTACTGCGCGATCCTTTGAAAAAGGACTGCTGTATAATTGCATATAAGATTCACCCGGAAGGAGCGATCGATGAAAAGCAAACGATTTGTCCTGAATGCACTTCTGGTTGTAGCACTTTTAGCGCTCTTAGCCTTCTCATGCTGGTACGCAAACCAACCATCATTTGGATACGTATCGTATACAGTAATGTCCGGCGATAAGGCTTATTACACTCTACGCGCAATTGACGTTCTCTTTTTCTATGTAGCCGGCCCCTTATCAATCGCTTTGGTCGCGTTTCTTGTCATTTACAACTTCAAGAAACGTTAATAGAACCTATTTAGAATCCGAATCGTCCATGGAGCCGTCGATGCCGGTTTTGGTTTCGTCGTTCATATTGAAATCGTCGTCTTTGGCGAAGGGATTCTTGAAAAAGCCCGTAGCATCGGGCTGAAGGCCCGAGAGCTTCATCCAGGGATTATCGAGCTCGGGTTTGGGCATGGCCTGGGCCTCGGGCGCGGTCTCGTTGCCGATGAGCTCGGACTCGTAGATGAAGGTGTCGTCGCCGAGCGCGTCGTAGGCGGCGACCGGGTTGCCATCGGCATCGCGGTACGGTGTGCCCTTAAACACGGCGCCGTCATAGGCCACAAGCTGGCGGCCGGTCTCATTCTCGAAGTAGTACACGAAGATACCCTTGAGGGCCGCACATAGCGGGATGGCAATAATCATGCCGATGGGGCCCATGAGTGCCGAGCCAATAACGAGCGCCGTGAGGCTCATGATGGGATGCACCTGCACCGAGCTCTGCATAACCTTAGGCGAAATCACGTTATCGGTGACGTTTTGCGCGACCATCGTCACGATGAGCGTCCATAACGCCAACATGGGACTGAACATGAAGCCGAGTACCGTGGCGATTGCTGCGCTCACCCAGGGACCGACGACCGGAACCAAATGCATGATGCCGGTAAAGATAGCCATGAGCGCCGCATACGGATGACCGATGATCAAAAAACCGATAAAGGCGAGGAAACCACCGCAGATGGACGTCACGACCATACCGCGCATGTAGCCGCCGACAGAGCGAGAAAGGATGGCGACCATAAAGCGGTACGAGGTCTCCTTCTCCTGACCGATGATGGTGCAAATCTCGTGATGCATGCGAGGGTAGTCGCAGGCCATCCAGTAGGCAAGCACCAGACCAAGGAAGATCACGAACAACTGCGAGGCCGTATTGGTGATGAGCGGGAACACACCGCGACCAAGCTCGGCAGCAATCTGAGACACATACTTCGATGCCACGGTAACCAGGGACGAAAGATTATCGTCCAAATACTCCTTGAGCGGCGTGTTGTTGAGCGTCTTGGCATGCGAGATCATCTCATTGAGATCGCCACCCGCAACACGAAGCTGCTCGGGCAGGCGGCTCAGGACTTCCATGATCTGACCAAAGAGAATCGGCGACAAGATGCAAACGACACCGACGAGCACGGCAACAACAACAATAAGCGCGATAAGCGAACCGATGCCGCGATTCACGCCATGGTGCTCGAGCCAGTTGGTGATCGGGGACATCACAAAAGCAATGATGGAGCCGACGGCAAGAAACTCAATAACCGGTGCCAGGATGCCCATAAGGTTAAAGATGACAGCAGCAATAACAATGCAGCCGACAACAGCCCAAATGCGCAGCGTCAGAATGCGGGTGTCGCGCAGCACGCGATCGGTTTGCTGGGGGTGCTCACTCATGAACGAATCATCACTCCGTCGGGGTCGATCTTGTCCTGAATCTTCTTAAGCGTGCGGCGCAGCAGACGCGAAACCTGTACCTGAGAAATACCCAGCTTCTTGGCGATCTCGATCTGGGTCATGCCCTTCACAAAGCGCAGCTCAATCACCTCGCGCTCGCGCGGCGAGAAATCACGGATGGCTTCCTCGATCACTAGGCGGTCATCGGTAAAGTCGAGCTCGTTGTCGTCGTCGGCGTAACGGTCGAGAATCGAGGGGGCATCGTCCGAATCGGACGCACCAGGAGCCTCGATGGGCACCGAGGTATAGGCCGAAGACGATTCCATGGCCTCCAGCACCTCATCGACCGTCACGTCCAAGTACTCAGCGATTTCCTCAACCTTAGGCGAGCGCTGTAGCTCGTTGGTGAGCTTATCGGTAGCCTGGTTGACCTTGGCCGAGAGCTCCTGCAAGCGACGGGGCACGCGCACGCTCCAGCCCTTGTCGCGGAAGTGACGCTTGATCTCGCCCAAGATGGTAGGCGTGGCAAACGTGGTGAACTCGAGTCCGCGCTCAGGGTCAAAGCGATCGATAGCCTTGAGCAGGCCCAAATAACCAACCTGCATCAGGTCATCGAGCGGCTCGCCGCGGTTCTTAAACTTGTTGGCAAGAAACCTTACCAGGTTCATGTGGGACATGACGAGCTGCTCGCGTGCGTCCGGGTCACCGGTCTCTTTATAGCGACGAAACAGCTCGCGGGTTTTCTCCTTGTCCCAAGCGGTCTTACCGCTCCGGGAACGTTCGGTCATATTAGATATCCGCCTTGAGGTCGAGGGAAAGCGTCAGGGGCGCCGCAGTCTTTTCGTAGGAGTCGCACACGCTCGCCAAAATGAGCTCGGCATACACAGCGGCCTGGTCATCCTCGTCGACGGTGGCCTGGTCGCCAAAGGTAAAGGTCATGACAACGTGAGATTCGTCGACATCGAATTTGATCGAGATGTCATCGGAATCAACAGCCGTGCAGCCGAAAATAAATGCTTCCTCGGCAGCCATACGAATGTCCTCGATGCGATCGACGGACATGGAGCAGAGCGCACCGACATTTGCCGCCGTCATGCGCACAAGGCGCGCCAGACGCGGGTCGCCGGCAACGGTCAGCGTAATGGGGCAAGTTGCTTCGCTACTCATCGCAGGACTCCTCAGAGGTCTCGGCGGGCGTGTAGGTGTAATACTGAGCCGGCTTGGATACAGACTTCTGACCATCATCGTCGCCCGCGGCAGCCTCGTCCTCGCCAATTAGGACGCGCTCGGTAGGCAGCTCGGCCTCCGCAGCGGCAGCGGCGAGCTTGCGATCGGCGTCGGCTGCAGGAGCCTTCACCTTATTGAAGAGCTTCTGCACAGCACCGGCGGCAGAGTCGGTCACGCTAGACACAGCATTGCTGGCCTCGGCCATGCTGCCCGTAACCTCAGAAATGTCGCGAACCACGGCTTCGACCTCTACGAGATTGGAGGTAAGGGCATCAACTGCCGTCTTGCTCGACTTAAGCAGCGGCTCCATCTGGGCAAGCGCCGGCGTAAGCTCATCGACAGCGCCATCGAGCTTTGCCACCACAGGCTGAGCCTCGGCGATGGTGTTGTTGAGGTCGTTCACGGTCTTATCGAGCGAGTCGACAACATTGCGAGTCTTGCGCAGGGTAAGCGCGAGCTCAGCGATGGCCCACACGCCGGCAACGGCGAGCAGCAGCAGGGCGATTTGAATGGGACTCATACAAGCCTCCCGGAAAAATCGAAATACAGACGCTTTTCATGGTACCCCAAAGGGGACCGAACATGCCAAGAGTAGCAACGTGGGACAAAATTATCAGCAGCTACTTCGGTGCATTCCCGCTGCGGTCGCGCTCGCTTTGCTCTACGCGCCACTCTTCCCAGCCGCGCCCGGCAGGCTGCCAGAACGCACCGCGCTCCAGCCCCTCGGGCAAATAGCGCTGATCGACCCAGCCTTCGGGATAATCGTGCGGGTATTTATACAAACCGTAGTCGTCGCTGCCTGGGCGATGGCGATCGCGCAGATAACTCGGCACCTCGCGAAGCCCACTAGAATGGATATCGGCCAGCGCCGCATCAATCGAAGCCTCACACGCGTTGGATTTAGGGGCCAAACACACATAGAGTGCAGCCTGAGCCAGGTTAATGCGGCACTCGGGATAGCCAATGACCTCGGCAGACTTAAACGCGGCATGCGCCACCAAAAGCGCCTGCGGGTCGGCGTTGCCAACATCCTCAGAAGCCTGAATCATAATACGGCGAGCGATAAACTTGGGATCCTCCCCCGCATCAATCATGCGCGCGAGCCAATAGATTGTGGCATCGGGGTCGCTACCGCGCATGGACTTAATAAACGCACTGATGATGTCGTAGTGCATGTCGCCGTTTTTGTCATACGAAAATCCACGACGCGGGTTGGCGATCTTCACGTCATCCACGGTGATGGGATAGCGCTCCCCCGCCACGGGCGCTGGCGTTCCCTCGGTATCGGGACGCGTGACGGCAATCTCGCTCGCAAGTTCGAGCGTCGTGAGCGCCGAGCGAGCGTCACCCGCTGCCAGCGTGCAGATGGTCTTAACCGTATCCTCATCGGCCGAGAACTTGCCGTTCAAACCCTGCGGCGCCTCGAGCGCACGCTCGATAAGCGTGGCGATATCCTCGTCTTTAAGATGCTCAAGCTCCACCACGCGACCGCGCGAGAGCAATGCCGAGTTGACCTCGAAGTACGGATTCTCCGTCGTGGCGCCAATCATAATGACGGTACGGTTCTCAACCGCATGCAGCAAGGCATCCTGCTGAGACTTGGAGAAGCGGTGAATCTCGTCGATAAACAGGATGGTGCGGCGGTCGTAGGTATTCAGGCGCGTCTTGGCCTCGTCAATCACGCGGCGAAGATCCTTCACGGTACCCGTCACGGCGCTGACCTCGACAAACTCGCTCTTGGTATGGTTGGCGATAATGTGGGCCAGCGTCGTCTTACCCGTACCGGCCGGCCCGTACAGAATCACGCTCGAAAGCACGTCGTGCTCGATCGCGGCACGCAACCATGAGCCCTTACCGACGGCCTTTTGCTGGCCCACGTACTCGTCGAGCGAATTGGGTCGCATGCGCACCGCGAGCGGCGCATTTTTAAAGGAACGCTCGCGCGTCGAGGCAGAAAAAAGGTCGTCCATAGCCATCCCGTGCATCAATCAAAAACGTTTTCAACTAACCAGTATACCGAAAGGATACGAACTACCGTTCGTTAATATAGGTACGATGCGGAAACTTTAGACCCGGGAACAGCTTGCTCGTCAGTTCGCAGAAATAACCGTCCGTCATGCTCGCGATATAATCCACCACGGCTTGATCCTTGTCGTCCTGCCAGGCATAGGTGCGATCGTAGTATGAAAGTTGCTGCTCAATGCGCGAAATATGGTGCTTAAAGATGTAAGAGGACTCGTCACCACTATTTAGATCCCGCAGGCAACGGTCGTAGAGCTTTTCGAAGGCCTCGCGCAGCTCCACCTCGGAATCGCCTTCGATACCGCCCTTGCTATAGATCTTCTCGTAGTTCTCGCGCTTGGCTCGGCGGATTTCCCCAAACAGGTCCTCGCTCATCTCGATGCGCGGCTTACCATAGCTGTGCTCAACGATATCGATGGAAGCGTGCGTAAGGATCCAACTGTTGTAGGCACCGCCCCGGCCATCATCAAAAACGTCGGGCGAAAGCAGGCCCGCCGCGATCGCATCCTGACGGTCACGACCGACGTAGGCAAGAATATCCGAGATGCGAACGACGCAGCCCTCGAGCGTCATGGGACGCAGATGCCCAATTGCGCTATAGCCCGTGGCAATGCAATCCTCAACCGTCTGGTCAAACTGGTCAAAGGAGCTCATGTCCGAGAGCTCAAACACACGCTGCTCGTACTCGCCGTTATGGCATAGCACGCCGTCGAGCGTCTGGAGCGACACGTTGCGGCCGTACAGTGTGTCGAGCACGCGGACCGACTGCACGTTATGGAAAAAATAACGCCCCGTACGCTCATGATAGATATCGTTGAGGAAACGCTCGCCGGCATGGCCGAAAGGCGTGTGTCCCAAGTCGTGACCCAGGCCAATCGCCTCGATCAGATCGCAATTGAGCCCCAGGGCGCGACCGATATCGCGCGCAATGCGGGAGACGAACTGCACGTGCAAACCGCGGCGTGACAGATCGTCATTGCTACGGAAGCTAAAGACCTGCGTTTTGCCTGCATAACGGGTGTACGCCGGAAGATGAAGTATCTTTTCGGTATCGCGCATAAACGCCGGACGCATAAGCGTGCCTTTGTCGGCGGCGCGATCAATACGACGAATGACCTGATCGTCGTTGCAACGATACGGGTTGACATAGCCCGAAGCACGATCGGCGGCAATGCGCTCGACAAGTTCGGGCGACAACGCCGAGGGAATACGGTCCATGCGCGCCTTAATGACGGCCGTTTCTTGATTAGTTGCCATGGCATGCTCCTTAAGAAGGATGCGCAATCGGTTACAAAGTGCAGCCCACGACCTCGATTATGGCAAAAATCGGCACCAAAAACGGGAGCAATGGCAGGGAGCGTGATTTTGTGAAGAGGCAGGAGAGGGCCAGGGCCAGGAGTGCGACGGCAAATGCCACGATGCCACCCATAGGGTCGAGCGTGCAAAGCGCGAAGAGCGCCTTGGCATCCCCCATGCCGATGCCCGGGGCGTGGCGAAGGCGCCGCCAGAGCGACTCAGTGAGCACAAGGGCAAGGTAGACGATGACCGCAAGACCGGCGTGGTCAAGCGCTGTGTTCAAACCGAGGTCGAGCCAAACGCCCGCCAACGCCGCCACGGCACATGCGCCGGCAAGCCCATTGGGAAACCGTCGCTCTCGGGCATCACTTGCCACGCCGGCAAAGATGCAAATCCAAAACGGGATATAAAACATCGAGTACCTCCTCGAGCTGCATCGCAAAAGCAAAAACCACCACAAAGGTGCCTGTCCCCTTTGCGGTGGTTTTGGTGGTGGTTATTTGGCGCCTTGCATGACCTCGTCAAGGGTAACGTTGACGGCGTGCTGCGTCGGCACCCAGTCGACCTTCAGGAACAGCGCGGCCACCGTGATGGGGATATAGCTGAACATAAAGATCGGGAAGGTAAACAGGTTAGTCACCAGGCGCCACTTTTGCGCGCAGTGAATATGCTTGTACTCAAAGATAGTCGTGAGCAGCGCCAGGATAAAGAACGTCTGATACATCATGGCGAAGGTCATAATGAGCGAAGCGGCGCACGCCTGCATCTCGACTTCGGTTGCCAAGAAACCATGCGAAAGGCCACCCACAATCAAGAACGTCGCATTAGCGAGCATCGAGATCAGCGATAGCAGCATACCCGGGGCGATCGTCATGAACATGTCGTAGGCGGCAAAGCGATGATAGCGGAACATCGACTTGACCAGATGCTTACCGTAGGTAAAGAACACCTGGTAAAAGCCCTTGGTCCAGCGCATACGCTGCTTCCAGGATGCCTTGAACGTCACGGGTTGCTCGTCAAAGAACTCCGCCGGCGCATAGCCAATGCGAATACCGTGAATAGCGCAGAACGTAGTGAACTGAATGTCCTCGGTCAGCGTGTGGAACTGCCAACCGTGCATGCCCTCGATAACGCTTGACGAGATAAGGTAACCCGAACCCGAAACAGCGCAGGACGTCTTACAGATATTGCGCGCGTTGTTGAGGAAGCGCGCCTCGCGTAGATACCACGTGGCATTAGCAGCCGAGATCCACGAGCTGCCGAAGTTCTTGGAATTGCGATAGCTCGTGACCACATGGAAGCCCTGGTCAAAGGCATCGTTCATCTTGGACACGTAATCGCGGGAGATAACGTTGTCGGCATCGAAGATAAAGTAGCCCTCAAACGTGTCGGGATACTCGTTGAGAATGCGATCGAAACCAAAGTCCATGACCCAGCTCTTGCCCTTTCGGGCCAGGTCATTGCGCTCGTAAACAATGGCACCGGCCTCGCGTGCGAGCTGCGCGGTGTTGTCGGTGCAGGCGTCGGCAACGACAAAGACCTCGATAAGCTCGGACGGATAGTCCTGGTCCTTGATGGAGCGTACGAGATTGGCAATTACGGCTTCCTCGTTATGCGCCGCGATAAAAAAGGCATAGCGATGGAGTTTTTTGGCCTTGGGAGGCGCGACCTCGCCACGAAGAGCGCCAATGACAAAGAAGACCACCTGGTACAGAAAGCAGACCGTGAGCAGCGTGACGACAATCTGGTTGAAGATCACGATGGGTGTGTTGGTTTGTAAAAAGGCGAGCATGCAGGCTCCCAGCAACGTGTAACGTAAACAATCGTATATCTTACCGCAGGCTTACCGAGTTCAAGAAACCACCTAATACTGGCTAGGCTTCGAGAAGACCGAGCTGCGGAACGATTTCATCTCCAACGGCCGTGCGACCGAGCGAGCGCGGAGCCAGATCGTCGAGAACCGCAGCGAGATCCCACGGCAACTCGTCACGGCACTCAATGCGCTTCCCCGTTACGGGATGATCGAACGCAACGCGCCAAGAATGCAGGAACTGCCTGGTCAGGCCCTGATCGGCACGCGCATCGCACTTGCCGTAGAGCGGATCGCCCACGCAGGCGTGGTTGATATGGCGCATATGCACGCGAATCTGATGTGTGCGGCCCGTAAACAGGTGGCACTCAACGAGCGTATAGCCGTCGTCAAAACGCGTGGAATCAAAGCGCTCGAGGACCTTAAAGGTCGTAATGGCCTGACGGGCAAAGGGGTCATCCGAAACCGCCATCTTCACGCGGTCGCGCGTGGAACGGGCAATACCGGTGTTGATAGTGCCCTCGTCCATGGCGATGGGACCGTAAACGAGCGTGATATAGCGACGGTCGAGCGTGCGCGTGCGGATGAGATTCTGAAGCGCGCGCTGGGTGTCGTCGTCTTTTGCCGCGAGCATAAGGCCCGAGGTATCGCGATCCAGGCGATGCACGATGCCGGGGCGGTCCTCACCCTGCACAGTACCAAGATGATCGATGCCGCAGTGGTAGACCAGAGCGTTCGCAAGGGTGCCGCTCTCGTGGCCATGGGCGGGATGGCACACCAGGCCCCGCTGCTTGGAGAGCACGATAAGGTAGTCGTCCTCGTAGCGGATATCGAGGGGAATGGCCTCGGGAATCACGTCGGTCGGGTCGTGCGGCTCGGGCAAGTCGACCGAGATGCGATCGCCGGCGCGTACGGCGTACTTTTTAGAGAGACAAGTCTCACCGTTGACGGCAACGGCGCCTCCCTCGATCAGATGCGCGCAGGCAGAGCGCGTGGGACAGCCATCGTTGGCGCCCAAATAGGCGTCAAGACGCTGACCAGCGGAATCGTCGGCAACAAGAATATGGATGTCGGCCATTAACGCTCATTCCTTTCGCGAATCTTGCGGGCACGCTCCCCACGCTGCTTGGCTTTGCGCTTAGCGCGGGCCTCATCACGGGCATTGAGCTCGGCAGTCGCATCAACCTCGCGGGCCGCGGGACTCAAGAACATGTAGCCGAAGAGGGCGAGCACAACGCCCACGGTAATGCCGATATCGGCCACATTGAAGACGGGAAAGTCGATGAAGGTGGTGGCAATAAAATCGGTCACGAAGCCAAAGGCCAGACGGTCGATCGCGTTGCCAATGGCGCCGCCCGCGACCATAGCCATGCCCACAACCTCCAAGCGAGCAAGCTGGGGCGCGCGAAGCAAGTACACGGCAATGGCGACAATGACCGCAAGCGCCAGCAAAGCAAACGCAACGCCATGCCCCTCGCCCATGCTAAAGGCAGCACCGATATTGCGGACAAACAGGAAGTCGATCACACCGGGGATAACAGTCACATGCAAAGCGTCGCCCACGGCACGAACCGCAAGCTTGGTCAGCTGATCAAAAAGCAGCACAACCAGCACCACCCCACCAGCAACACCTAACCGCCAGCGCAAAGGCGGCGTCATATCCCCAGCACGACCCAAAGAAATCCCCTAACCTCAAGATCATCGAATTACGTTTAATACAAAGAACTATCTTATATTGCCATACGCAGAACGCACGACATATCCACCAACGCAAGCGAAATAACCAGCTAAAAACGAAAGCGACATTCCGAATAACGGAATGTCGCTTAATAGCTTTCGACTAAAAACGCAAGTCGAAAGAAAGCCTCTAGCTCCAGCAATGGAAACGCCGCGTTATCGTCACCAACAGCGAAAACGTCCCTAAGCGAGCAAGGTGACGTGAAAGAGGAGGGAAGCGTACTTTGGTACGCGACCGACGATTGAACGTCAGATTGCCGCTTAGGGGCGTTTGCAGCGTCGGTAGGTTACGGCGTTCTACGAACGCCGTAACCTACAAAGCATCGGCGCAGCGCTTGCAAATATGAGCGTGGCCGTTGTACTCGCCGACGGTGGTGCGGTAGTTCCAGCAACGGTCGCAGCACTCGCCCTCGGCAGCATCAATGCAGACGGAAAGCTCTTCGCCCTGGGTCAGCTCAACATCGGAGACGATGTAGAACTCGGCCAGGTCGACCGCTTTGTCACCAGTCAGCAGCGCGTACATCTCGGCGGGAACGACCGCCTTGACGCGAACCTGCTGGCTCTTGGTGAAGGTGCCGGCAGAACGGGCATCCTCAAGGGCCTTGGTCACGGCGCTACGGAGCTCAAGAGAAGCCTCGAGCACGCCCTCGAACTCATTGGCCTCGTCGAACGTGATGGGCGACTTGTACCAATCAAGCAGCGCAGCGTACTTCTGGTGATCGACGCAGCCGGCGGGCGCATAGGCCATGGCCTCGTCAACCGTGTAGGACAAGATCGGCTGCAGGTCGCGCATGAGCATCGAGAAGAGCTCGGCCAGGACAGTCTGGGCGCTGCGGCGCTCGAGCGAGCCGGGCTTATCGCAGTACAGACGATCCTTCAGGGCGTCGAGGTACACGTTGGAAAGCTCGGTGACCACGAAGTCGTAAAGCGCACGGTAGGCGCGCGGGAACTCGTAGCTGGCGTAGGCGTCGTCGACCTCGGCCTGGACCTGGGTCAGACGGGCAACCATGAGCTTGTCGAGCGGCAGCAAGTCGGCAAAGGCGACGCCGTCGGTCTCGGGCTCAAACTGACCCTCGAGCTCGGAGAGCAAGAAGCGCAGCGTGTTGCGGAAACGACGGTAGGCATCGGACGTACGAGCGAGAATCTCGTGGTCGATGGAGACGTCAGAGCTGGTGTCGACGGAGGCAACCCACAGACGGATGATGTCAGCGCCCATCTCGTCGCAGACCTTATTGGGGTCGATGACATTGCCGAGCGACTTGGACATCTTGCGGCCCTGGCCATCGAGTGTGAAGCCCTGCGAGACGACCGCCTTGTACGGTGCATGGCCGTTGGCACCCACCGAGGTGAGCAGCGAACTCTGGAACCAACCGCGGTGCTGGTCGGAGCCCTCGAGGTACACATCCGCCGGATAGTCCAGCTCGGGACGGTACTCGCAGACGGCCTTCCAGGAGACGCCGGAATCCCACCACACGTCGAGGATGTCCTTATCGGCCTTGAGGTGATGGCCGCCGCACTTGGGGCAGACGCAGGCCTCGCCCAGGTAACTCTCGGGAGTGTCGGTGAACCAGGCGTCAGAGCCCTTCTCGTGGAAGAGCTTGATGACGGCGTCGAGCGTGGCGTCGTTCATGACCTTCTCGCCGCAGTCGGCGCAGGTGTAGCTGGGGATAGGCACGCCCCAGTTGCGCTGACGGCTGATGCACCAGTCGGGACGCTGCTCGACCATGGCGCCGATGCGGTTAGCCGCGTGGGCCGGATACCACTTGACGTTCTCGCGGACCTCTTTGCCAGCCTGCTCGCGCAAACCGGTCTTGTCCATCGAGACAAACCACTGGTCGGTAGCACGGAAGAGCACCGGATGCTTGCAGCGCCAGCAGTGCGGATAGCTGTGCGTGATCTTCTTCTCGAGGACCAGGGTGCCGCGCTCGCGCAGGAACTCGATGATGTGCGGGTTGGCCTCATCGGTGTCCATACCGCTGAAGGGGCCACCGGTACCAAACTCCTCGCCGGTGTAGAACTTGCCGTCGTCATCGACCGGCATGCAGATGTCGGTAATGCCCTCCTTGAGGCAGGCAAAGTAGTCGTCGACGCCGTGGCCGGGCGAGTTGTGGACGATACCGGTACCGTCATCGACACCGACGTAATCGGCCAGCAGCGCCACGCCCTCAACACCGTCAAAGATCGGCTGCTTGTAGTGGATGTGGTGGAAGGTCTCGGCGGGAACCACATAGGGCTTGCCGTCGACCACAACCGGGGTGTACTCCCAGCCAAACTCTTCACAGCACTTGGGAGCCAGGTCCTCGAGCATGACCTCGGCGCGGCCGTTGTGCTCAACGGCGACGTAGGCGGCACCGGGCTTGAGAGAAACTGCCTGGTCGGAGGGGATGGTCCACGGCGTGGTCGTCCAGATGATGAAGTCAACCGGGCCGTCGAAGTTCTCGAGGCCGGCGGGCTTGGAGGTCATCTCAAAGCGCACGAAGATGGACGGGCTCGTCTCGTCGGAGTACTCAATCTCGGCCTCAGCGAGTGCGGTATGGCAGTGCTTGCACCAGTGGACGGGCTTGTGACCGCGATAGATCATGCCCTTGTCGAACATGGCCTTGAAAACCTCGATGTCGGCGGCGTCATGCTGGTGATAGAGCGTCAGATAGGGGTTGTCCCAATCGCCGAGCACGCCCAGGCGACGGAAGCCGGCCTTCTGCAGCTCGATGTTCTCGACAGCGAACTTATTGCAAAGCTCACGGATCTGAGCCGTGGAGGTCTGGTTGAACTTCTCGGTGCCGAGCTTCTCCTCGACTTTATGCTCGATCGGCTGACCGTGGCAGTCCCAACCGGGGACATAGGGAACCTCATAGCCCTGCATCATCCAGTAACGGTTGATCATGTCCTTGGAGATCTTGTTCATGGCGTGGCCGATGTGGATCGGGCCGTTGGCGTACGGAGGGCCGTCGTGCAGCACGAACTTCTTGTGACCCTCGTTCTTCTTTAGAACTTGCTCGTAGACCTTGTTGTCCTGCCAGTCCTTGAGTCGCTTGGGCTCGGACTTGGAAAGACCGGCACGCATGGGAAATCCGGTTTTGGGCAGATTCATCGTCTGCTTGTACTCGTTTGCCACGGTACCCCTTTCATGTCATGGGCGCGCACGCCCTCTGGGCACCAAAAAAGCGCCCGTCCCTACAAGCTGGGACGAAGCGCCGCAAAACGGGCTGCACGCCCGCAAAAGCTCTTCGCTTAACCACCCAGCTTAGATGCCCTCGCCCGCATATTCGCGCGCTCGCATCCGTTACTCGGCTGGCCTGTATCGACGACCATCTCGGCGATATCTACTAAGACGAGCCTGTGCGACGCGTCCGTTGGGACCGCAGCTCCGGGGTGATTTTCATCGGTCGCATGCACGGGTTCTCAGCGCTCCCCGCTCTCTGTAACATGCGGACGGCCGACTACTCGTCCCCATCAACGCTTATGCGGAGTATGCTAGCACGTTCCGCGCCGGCGAAAAACCCTCAACACTGGTTTTATACGTTCGAAATTTCTCGCGGCTGTGGACCTTCTCTAGGAGCAAAATACCTGAAAGCACTTTATCGAAAGAAAGAAGGTTGCCATGCGCACGATTGGAATGAGTGATTATACCGTCGGCGAGGATTGCTTTACCGAGCTGCCCGCCGCACTGGCAGAGTACGGAGCGACCAAGGTCGCCATCATTGGCGGCAAGCGAGCCCTAGCTGCGGCGCTGCCGGGCATCGAGGCGGCGCTTGAAGGTACCGACGTCGAGATTCTGGAGACGCGCGTCTACGGCACCAACAGTACGCGCGCCAATATCGCCAAGGTCGTGAACTCCCCCGCTTGCCAGCAGGCAGACGTGCTTATCGCCTGTGGCGGCGGCAAGGCACTCGACACCGTCAAGACAGCGGCAATCGAGCTCAAGAAGATTGTCTTTACGGTGCCGACGATTTGCTCTAACTGTTCCGCCGCGACCGCCATTGCCGTCGTCTACAACGACGATGGATCGCTCGAGGGCTATTCGTACCCCAACCGACCGGCGCACATCTTCATCAATCCCAAGATCATCGCCGAGGCTCCGGCGGAGTACTTCTGGGCCGGCGTGGGCGACGCCCTGTCCAAGCAGCCCGAAGTCGAGTACGCCACGAGCGCCGGCGACCTGGAGCACACCGCCGGCCTTGGCCTGGCTCTTGCCCACACCTGTTCCGAGCCGCTGTTTACCTACGGTGTTCAGGGTCTTGAGGACGTTCGTCAGAATCTGTCGAGCGAGGCCGTCAAGCAGATCGCGCTCGACATCGTGGTCAACACGGGCTATGTCTCGAACCTGACCAACCAGAACGATTACTACTACAACTCGAGCGTGGCGCACGCGTTCTACAACGCCACCTGCAGCATTCCGCGTGAGGGCACCTACCTGCACGGCGAAGTCGTAAGCCTGGGCGTGCTGGTGTTGTTCGCCTACACGGGCGACACCGAGAACCTTGAGCGCTACGCCGCCTTTAACAAGCAGATGGGCCTGCCCGTGACGCTTGAGCAGGTCGGGCTTTCCGAGGCCGATATCCCTGCTCTGTGCAAGTACGCACACGCCACCAACGAGTGGAAGCAGGGCAACCCGGAGCCCTTCACCGACAAGAAGTTCGCCGCTGCCATCAAGGCCGCCAACGCCTACGGCCACACGCTCTAGGCCTAGCCCAAAACCACCACAAGGGAGCAGTGCCCTTGTGGTGGTTTTTTATTGCTCCAGCATTCAGTTCGTACTCGAACCCGATTCTTTTACGAGAAAGGGTTCGGGTACGTTTTTTGTTTATCGGAAATTCTGTGGAAGGACTACTCGGAACGGTAAACAGGAACGAACAGAGGCAGGGTATCATCGTGGTGATGGTATCCTGCCTTTTGTTTTGCGGAACCAAGGTCGCTTTATGCGAACTTGATCGCCACTTATATGGCGCATTGATGGCAATTGCTGCGTACGTGCGTACCGGGAGCCTGTACACCTCTGGCAAGGCGTAACACACTAGTCTTTGTTCCAAAGTCCGTGTGCTAAGGGGGCAGGGCCCTTAGAATTCCTGTGGAGTGTGTACGCACGTACGTAGGAAAACAGCAAATTACGCTATATCAGGGCGTTCTTTCATTGGAGAGTATGGTATACACGGCTTAGTTCAACAAATAAGAATTTATATAAAGGAGAATATTGATGAAACTGTTTCTATGTTCGCACTTTTCAAGTGTAGGAAGCCTGATAAAGGAAGAAATTGAAAATAAAAAAGTCGCATTTATTCCAACAGCTTCGCTGCGTGAAGGCTACACCGGTTATGTCGGCTCGGCTCGAAAATTATTCAAAAAGTTGGGAGCAATCGTAACTGAAATTGATATTTCAACGGAGGCTTATTCAACGATACAGTCTCTTTTTGAAGATGCGGATGTGATCTATTTTACCGGCGGAAATTCTTTTTTCCTTATAGACCAGCTCCGTAAAACGGGAACGGATGAGCTGTTGAAGAAAGAATTGGCAAAGGGAAAACTGATGATTGGTGAATCGGCAGGTGCGATTGTATGCGCTCCAAGCATCCAATATATCGAGCAAATGGATGAAAAGCCGGAGGACTACTCACAAGAAGATGATGCAGGGCTTAATTTGATTGATTTCTATGTTCTTCCGCATTTTCTTACAGCACCATTTAAGAAAGTTACCGAGAAAATAATAACTGAGTTTTCGGATTTGAATCTATGCCCAATTAACAATCGTCAGGGAATTGTAATTGATGGTGAAGGTTCAAAGGTTATTTGCAAAGACCAATTTAAAATTCCAGTTTGCTGCACTCGTTCCTAGCAGGGTCCGGGGCAGGCACGCCCCAACAAGAAGCCGTCCCAAAGGGGCAAGAATGGAGACTGCGGACGATTTCTTGGACCGTTACGCGGCCCTTCCCAGCGCGGAGCGGAACTCGGCCGGCGTGCGGCCACCGAGCGCATCGCTGCGCCTCTCCGTATTGTATCGGCCGATCCAGCCCCCCCGAGCTCCTCGATGAAGCGGGCGGGGTCCATTCCGACCAGTCCCTGCCGTGCCAGAACTCCTTCTTGAGCAGGCCGAAGAAGCCCTCCATCGCCGCGTTGTCCGGGCTGCAGCCCTTGGCGGACTGGATTGGCTACACTGATGTGAACAGCTCCGGGAGGGGCGCAAGAGACGGGAGGGCCGTGTACGCGTTCCTGCGCGAGGGCTGCGGGGAGGGACTGCCTGGGTACGGCGCCTGTCAACTCGGTCTACGTCTTTGATGACCGGGTCGAACTCAATATCAACTTCACGGATGATGCCAAAACGGTCACCCGTGAGGAAGTGTTCGGTTCGAGTGCTGTGGACAATGTTCCAACATGCTGGGGTCGAACTCGCTTGCCGGGATCACACGGTAGCCGTGGCGCAAGAGCATGTCGACGAAGACGCCGTTGCCCGCGGTGAGCGTACCGCTAAAGGTGCCGTCGTAGACGCGGCCCGCGCCGCACGAGGGACTACGGTCCTGCAGGATGCACGCGGCGATCTCTTCCGACCCGCCCGCCTGCTCGCACATGTCGAGCGCACGTTGAGCGCCCAGGCGAAACTCGCGATCGACCGAGGTACCCTCGCAGGTACGGACCTCGCCGTTCACAATCTCGGACGGCCTGCGCGGCGTGGGCAGGCCGCCAAAGACCTCAGGGCACACCAAGAGGACCTCAGTCCCTGTACGCTCGCAGGCCTCGACCAACTCGCGATGATAGTTGTCAAGCCCGTTATACTTGCAGCTCTCGCCCATCAAGCAGGCGCTCACCACGATCTTCATTTCCATCCCTCTCAAGCAAAACGCCCCATTTGAGAAAGCTGCTCAAATGGGGCGTCGACGTTTACTGGCTCGACCGCGGCTTTACTGTTGCTTGGGCATCAGCGGATTCTCGCGCGTGAGGAGATTCATGAACTCCTCGCCCGTGATCGTCTCCTTCTTGTACAGATAACGAGCCAGCTCGTGGAGCTTGAACTTGTTCTCCTTCAGGATCTGCAGGGCGCGGTCGTGCGCATCCTCGATCAGCTTGGCGACAATCGCGTCCACGCGCTCGGCCGTACCGGGGGCGCAGGTGAGCGACGTATCCTGGTTGAGGTACGCATTCTGGACGGTACCGAGCGCCATCATGCCAAACTCGTCGGACATACCAAAGCGCGTCACCATGTTGCGGGCGAGCTTGGTGGCCTGCTCGATATCGTTGGCGGCGCCAGTCGTCATCTCACCAAAGATGAGCTCCTCGGCCGCACGGCCACCGCAGTAGACGGCGAGCTTGTCCAGGACCTCCTGGCGTGTGGTCAGGAAGCGCTCATCCTCCTCGACCTGCATGGTGTAGCCCAGAGCACCGCTCGTGCGTGGCACGATGGTGATCTTCGTGACAGGCGCAGAGCCCTTCTGGCGAGCGGCAACAATGGCATGGCCGATCTCATGGTAGGAAACGACCTGCTTCTCGTGGTCGGAAAGCACCGTGGACTTACGCTGTTGACCGGCAATAACGACCTCCACCGACTCCTCGAAGTCGTCCTGGGTTGCACGCTTGCGACCTTCGCGAACGGCGCGCAGGGCGCCCTCGTTGATGATATTGGCCAGGTCGGCGCCCGAGGCACCGGGCGTGGCACGGGCAATCGCGGTCAGATCGATCGGCGGCTCGGTCTTCACACTCTTGGCGTGGAGCTCGAGGATGTTCTTACGGCCGGTCAGATCGGGCAACTCGACGGGGATGCGGCGGTCAAAACGACCGGGGCGCAGTAGAGCGGGATCGAGACTGTCGGGGCGGTTGGTTGCGGCAAGGACAACGATACCCTTGTGGTTATCGAAGCCATCCATCTCGGTCAGCAACTGATTGAGCGTCTGCTCGCGCTCGTCGTTGCCGCTAAAGCCGCCGCCATCGCGCTTCTTACCGATGGTATCGATCTCATCGATAAAGACGATACACGGGGCCTTTTCCTTGGCCTGCTTAAACAGGTCACGAACCTTTGCAGCGCCGCGACCAACAAACATCTCAACGAACTCAGAGCCCGAAATGCTAAAGAACGGAACACCGGCCTCGCCGGCAACAGCCTTGGCAAGCAGGGTCTTACCGGTACCCGGAGGGCCAACAAGGAGAGCACCGCGCGGCAGCTTGGCGCCGATCTCCTCGTAGCGCTGCGGCTTCTCCAGAAAGTCGACGACCTCCTTGAGAGACTCCTTGGCCTCTTCCTGGCCGGCGACGTCCTTAAAGGTCACGCCCACGTCCTTGGAGGCGATCACGCGCGCGCCGGACTTACCCAGTCCGCCGCCGCCAAAACCGCCGCCACCAAAGTTCATCGACGGGCCGTCATCGCCCATAGCCTTCTTCATGCGGCGGTTAAGCCACCAACCGATGAGGAAGAAAATCGCCATGGGAAGAATGAGAGTGAGCAGGTAGTAGGTCATCAAACCCGAGTTTTTATCGGGAACGACCGACTCCAGCGAAGCGCCAGACTCAAGCACGCGATCGGTAAAGCCCGCATCATTCGGCACACCGGTCGTCTTATAGGCGATGTTCTCGTCCTCGCCCTTCTTGGTGTAATAAATGGTGTAATCGTCCGTGTTGTACTCGACCTTGTCGACGCTCTTCTTATCGAGCGCTTTGACAAACGTCGAGTAGTCGGTCTTCGTAATCTGCTGCGTGTGACCGATGTTGGGGAACAGAACGGTCGAGAGCACGAGGTAGACGACGAAGGCGATGAGCACGTAGAGGATCATATTCCGTCTACGCTTGTTGTCATCCATCTCCATCTGCTTGAACTCCATCTACTGGGGTTGATAATGGTTTCTAGAATACCCAACCCGAGCGACGATAAACCGACGCCGGGCACGAAAGGACAGAGATGGCATCACTGTAGGTCGGCAAGGTTCAAATCTATACAGGCGACGGCAAGGGCAAGACGACGGCTGCGCTGGGGCTCGCGCTGCGCGCCACGGGCTATGGACTTAACGTTCTTAGGCTGCAGTCTGCCAAGAAACTGCACTGCGCCGAGCATGATGCGGCGCCCCGTTTGGGTCTGCGCATCGTACAAGCCGACCGCGACACGCCCGAGGCCTGCGCGGCACAGATTCTGGAGCTAGCACACGAGCAGATATCACAGGTCGACGTTCTGATTTTGGACGAACTCGGCGAGGCTATGCGCCGCGGCTTCGTGACACGCGAGGATGTCGAAGCGCTGATCGCGATAAAGCCCGCCACCACGGAACTCGTGCTCACCGGCCGCGGGCTGCTGCCGTTGGCCGACCTCGCGGACTTAGTCACCGAAATGCGTCCCATCAAACACTACTTCGACGAAGGCCTCCTAGCCCGCCAAGGCATCGAATACTAATTGATTCGTTTTCCGCCAACACCTACAGCTCATAAGGAAGTTGCGGTGGAATAGTACTTGTTTGACGGTCCGCAAGGGCTTTTCAGGAACTATTTCACCGCAACTTATCAGGGGTATCCGACGGATGAGCTAGGCGGTGGCGCGACCTAGCCAGTTGCCGCTGTGGTGGTAGATGGTGAACAGCGTGGCCGTGATGAGCCAGGTTACGGGGTAGACCAGCAGTAGATGCTCGAGCGACGGATCGAAGGGCATGATCGCAAACACCCAAATCACTCTGAGTACGACGGTGCCAAAGATGGTGAGCATCATAGGCTGCAGACTCACGCCGGCGCCGCGGATGGAACCCGAGGCGTTCTCGATAATCGAGAAAATCGCATAGAACGGCGCAATGAAATGGAGGATGGTCGTGGTGTACGCCGAAATCGAAGCATCGTCGACAAACAGACGCGACAACGGACCCGAGAACACCAGCAGCACGGCAGACAGGCCACCAATGAGCATAAACGACAGCACGAGCGACGTATGGTAGCCCTTGCGCATGCGCTCGTAGTTGCGCGCGCCAAAGTTCTGCGCCGAGAACGTAGTGATCGATACGCCGAGCGCCTCGGTCACCATCCAGATAATGCCATCCAGGCGCCCAGATAGACCCCAAGCAGTCGTGACATCGGCGCCAAACGAATTAACCGACACCTGGATCAGCACGTTCGAGATCGAATAGGCAGCCGATTGAAAACCGAGTGGCAGACCACACGAGATCATACTCTTGCAAATACCGCGATCGATACCGAGCTTAGACAGCGAAAGACGCCATGCACCCGGAGCGCGCATCATGCGCAACACGATCATCGTTGCATTGGAGCAAATGGTCAGCGCCACTGCGATGCCGCAGCCCAGCGCCTCCATATGCAACACAGCGACAAAGATGATATCCAGCACCACGTTAACAAGGCAGCCAGAGGCAATGATCACGGCGGGACCGCGCGTGTCGCCCACGGCACGCAGCAGTGCGGTTCCCATATTCAGCAGCAGCGCCGCAACCATCGCGGCAAAATAACAGCGAGCATAGGCCACACCCTCGGCCAATAGTTCATGCGGCGTGTTCATAAGCACCAGCATGGGCTCAACGAACACTATGCCAAGAATCGAGAAAGCGATACCGCCCACCAGCGCGAGCGTCATGGCTGTATGGACCGAACGACTCAGTCGCTCATCATCGTGCTGGCCAAAATACTGACCGGTAATGACCGCGCAGCCGGCGCCGACGCCAACGCAAAAGCCAATGCAGAGCTCGGTGAGCACCATCGTGGCTTGAATGCCACCCAGCGCGAGCTTGCCGCCAAACTGGCCAACGATATACGTACCGATAAGCGTGTAGGCCTGCTGAAAAAACGAACTAAAAAAGATGGGAACGCACAGCGACAGCAGCTGTTGCCAAATGACACCCTGCGTTACATCGATAGCCGTAGATTTCTTAGCCACACGCCCTCCCCGCCAGCATACGTCAAACAACATAACGGCAATTTAAGACCAAAGCCAATACTAGCTTAGCACCGACTGGCGGCGACCGAAACACCCCGAATTAGAGCGCGGTGCGGAAAACTGCCTAGTGATACAAACCCGGCTGGTAGTGATACTCATTGCTCACGTGCGGGCACAGCTGCCAAAAGGCGACGGCGCTCGCCGCGGCCACGTTAAGCGAATCGACCCCGTGCGCCATCGGAATGCGCACCGCGTGGTCACAGCCGGCAATGGTCTTGGCGCCCAAGCCGGCACCCTCGGTACCCATAAAGATTGCCAAGCGGTCAATCTCCTGCAGCACGGGATCGTCCAGCGATACGGAATCGTCCGTCAACGCCATAGCGGCACACGAAAAACCGGCATCGTGCAACGCGCTCAGGCCATCATGCGGCCACACACGAGCCTCGCTGCCAATGCGCGTCCACGGCACCTGAAACACGGTGCCCATGCTCACGCGGGCCGAGCGACGGTACAGCGGGTCGCAGCACGTCGGGCTGACCAAAATACCGTCAACGTTCAATGCGGCAGCCGAGCGGAAAATCGCGCCAACATTGGTGTGATCGACAATACCCTCAAGCACGCACACGCGCACCGGACGATCCCCCGCCGCCTCGACGACGCCGCCCAAGAACTCATCAACCGGAATCTGACGCGGGCGACGGAACGCCGCCAGCGCGCCGCGCGTCACGTTAAAGCCCGTCAACTGCTCCATGAGCTCCATGGAGGCCACGAACACGGGAACCGGACCCGCTCCCTCGCGCACGACAAGCTGGTCAAACAGCGGCATCATCTGGTCGAGCCAGCGCTCGCCCAGAAGAAAGCTCACCGGCTCATATCCGGCGCGCACGGCACGCTCGATGACCTTGGCGCTCTCCGCAATAAAGATGCCCTTTTGCGGCTCCAGCACGCAGCGAAGCTCACGCTCGGTCAGTCGCACGTAGGCATCGAGCCGCTCGTCCTCGAGCGAATCAATTCGCAGAACCTCAACGGCATCAGTCATAGCAGCCAGCCCGCACCCTTCTTTACAGCACATCTATACCAAACGAGGCGACGCTAAGCGCCGCCCCATGCATTCAATCAACCCGATGATACCGTTCACGCCAGACGATTTACGCCTCGATGCGACGATACGTCACGAACTCATAATCGACGCCCTCGTCACCCTCACCGGCGGCAATCGTCGCGACCCCGCTACGCTGCGCAATCTCCCACGCGGGATCGGCGTCCAAGTCGGGAAAGTACGTGTCCACGGGATGGACGCAGTGGTTATGAGTGACCTCGGCCTCCACGCAGTACGGCAAAAACTGCCGATAGACATCGCCGCCACCGATCACCCAGGCAACGAGCTCATCGGCAACCGCAGAGAGCGCTTCGTCAACGCTATGCACCACGTCGACGCCCTCGTGGGTAAAGCCCATATCGCGCGTAAGCACGATATTGCGGCGGTTCTTGAGAGGACGCCCGCCGGGAAAACTCAGCAGCGTCTTGCGTCCCATGATAACCGGGCACCCCTTGGTGCAGGCCACAAAATGGCGCATATCGGCGCGATTGGACACCACCATGTCGCCCTCGCACCCAATGCCCCAATCGTCACACACGGCGACGATAGCAGATAGCTTACACGTCATGAGCACCACCTACACCGCAATGGGAATGTTCTTGACCTGCGGGCCGTGCTCATAGCCCTCGACGATCAGGTCATCGGTCGTAAACGCATAGAAGTCATGCACATCGGGGTTGAGCGTTACCTTGGGTGCCGCAAACTGCGGACGCTCGATAAGCTCGCGGACGATATCGACATGACGATCATAGATATGGGCGTCGGCGATCACGTGCAGCAGCTCACCGGGAATCATATCGACCGACTGCGCGACCATCATCAGCAAAATGGCGTACTGGCACACGTTCCAGTTGTTCGCGGCCAAAATGTCCTGGCTGCGCTGGTTGAGAATCATGTTGAGCGTCGGCTTGTCGTCCTGAGGACGCTGCGTCACGTTATAGGTCACGCTATAGGCGCATGGATAAAGGTGCATCTCGGACAGATCGCTAAACACGTACGTATTGGTCATAATGCGGCGACTATACGGCGTGTGCTTAAGGTCGTACAGTACACGGTCAATCTGGTCGAAGTCGCCCTCGGCGTAATGGCTCTTCTGACCAATCTGATAGCCGTAGGCTTTACCGATGGAACCGGTCTCATCGGCCCACTCATCCCAGATATGGCTGTTGAGGTCATGGACGTTATTGGACTTCTTTTGATAGATCCACAGAATCTCGTCCATGGCAGACTTAAGCGCCGTACGACGCAGGGTGAGCGCGGGGAACTCCTCGCGCAGATCATAGCGCGCCGTGACACCAAAGTTTTTAATGGTATAGGCAGGGGTGCCGTCCTCCCACACCGGGCGGACCTTTTGGCCCTCGGTGGTGGTGCCATGGTCCAAGATATCGCGGCACATGGTTACAAACTGTTGATCAGCTTTGCTCATTGACCCTCCTGTCAGTCGCCTACAAGCGAGATTCATTGTAGCCCAGGCGCACGCGGCCCCACAGCCCAAACATAAGCCCTCATTTTCTGACATATGCCAGAAATTCATTGCGCAAATCTGCACGTTCGCTATTCTATTGTTGACATATGTCAGATAAGGAGTGCGCATGGCAGGAAGACGCGAGAAACTGCGCCGCGTCGGGATCATCCCCGAATATCGCGGTTTTACCCCCGATGGCCTGGCGAGCGGCGATGCCATCGATATGACAGTCGACGAGCTCGAGGTGCTGCGCCTGTGCGACTTGGAAGGCCTTAACCAAGAGGCAGTCGCCCAGCACATGGGCATTGCCCGCGCCACGGTGACGGCAATCTGCAGCCGCGCGCATCGCAAGGTGGCCGATGCGCTGGTCAACGGACGGGCGCTCGTTATCGAGGGCGGCAATATCGCATACTCCCCCATCACCACGACAACGGCCGCATGGCCAGCAAAGGAGGTCGACACCATGAGGGTGGCAACGACGTACGACAACGGCAACATCTTTATGCACTTTGGCCGCAGCGAGCAGTTCAAGATCTACGACATCCAGGATGGCAAGGTGCTCAACGAGCAGGTCGTAGGCACCGGCGGCACCGGCCACGGCGCCTTGGCGGGCCTGCTTGCCAAAGGTGGCGTTGACACGCTCATTTGCGGCGGTATCGGCGGCGGCGCTATCAACGCGCTTGCCCAAGCCGGCATCACGGTCTATGCGGGCGCCCAGGGCAGCTGCGATGCCTGCGTCGAGGCCCTCATTGCCGGCACGCTCGCGCAGACCGGCGAGGCCACCTGCGATTGCCATGGCCACGACCACGAGCACATCCATGAGCACGGCGGATCCTGCGGTTGCCACGGCCATCACGAGAACGAGGGTCACGAGGGCTGCAGCTGCCACTAACAGCAGGCAATCGATGCCATCACGCGTCTGCTCACACAACATATAACGCACCAACGACGAAGGCCGCCTGGAATACCATCCAGGCGGCCTTCGCCATACACGACTCTACCAGTCGTTACTTCTTATTGCGCATCTGCGCTTCCATCTGGCGCAGCAGATCCATATCGGACTTAGGACCGCCCGTCCCAAGTCCGCCCATGCCGCCCAGGCCCATGGCATCCAGACCGGGAATATTGGGCATGCGCATCTTTTTGCCCTTCTTACCCTTCTTGCCCTTCTTGCCGCCGGCCTGCGCCTGATTGGCCATCGAGCGCATGCGGCCCATCATCTTATTCATCTCGCCCCACTGCTTCATAAGGCTATTGACCTCAGTGGGGGTCACGCCGGCGCCCTTGGCGATGCGGGCGCGACGCTGACCGTTGATGATGGAGGGACGAAGGCGCTCCTCCTTGGTCATCGACATGATGATGGCCTCGTTCTTGTCGAAGATGCCTTCGTCCAGGTTGCCACCCATCTGGTTGAGCGCACGCTGGCCACCGGGGAGCATGCCCAGAATGCCCTTCATGCCGCCCATCTTCTTGACGGCCTTCATCTGGTCGAGCATGTCGTTCATGGTAAAGCCCTCGCGCAGCATGCGCTCGGCGGCCTCGAGCTGCTCGGCATCGGCGGCCTCCTGGGCCTTCTCGATAATGCCGACAACATCACCCATGCCCAAGATGCGCTTGGCCATGCGGTCGGGGTAGAACGGCTCCAGCGAATCGGGCTTCTCGCCCATGCTCACGAACTTGATGGGCTTGCCGGTCACCTGGCGCACGGAAAGCGCGCCGCCGCCACGGGCGTCGCCGTCGAGCTTGGAGATGATCACGCCGTCAAAGTCGGTGCGCTCGGCGAAGGTCGAGACGACGTTGACGATATCCTGGCCGGTCATGGCATCGACGACCATCAGCACCTGATCGGGCTTGACGGCCTTCTTGATGTCCACGGCCTCCTGCATCATCTGCTCATCAATCTGCAGACGACCGGCGGTATCGACGATGACCACATCGCGCAGGTGGTCGACGGCCTCCTGGATGGCACCCTTGGCAATGTCAACCGGGTGCGCGCCGTCACCGCGGAAGACCGGCACGCCGATCTCGCCACCGAGCGTGGCCAGCTGGTCGGCAGCGGCGGGACGATAGACGTCGCACGCGGCGAGCAGCGGCGAGCGGCCCTGCTTCTTGAGCAGGTAAGCCAGCTTTACGGCCGCCGTGGTCTTACCGGAGCCCTGCAGGCCCACGAGCATGATGACATTGGGAATGCGGTTACTAAAGACGAGCTTGCTCTCGGTGGAGCCGAGCATCTCGGTGAGCTCGTCGAGCACGATCTTGACGACGTTTTGCGCCGGCGACAGCGACTCCATGACCTCGGCGGTCATGCAGCGCTCCTTGGTCTTGGCGACGAACTCCTTGACGACCTTGAAGTTGACGTCGGCCTCGAGCAGCGCCATGCGAATGTCGCGCATGGCCGAGGTGATATCGGCCTCGGTCAGCTTGCCCTTGCCGCGCAGGCGGTCAAATGTGTCGTTGAGGCGATCGCTCAGGGAATCAAACACTAGTCACTCCTTAATTGGACTCGCCCACCAGGGCGCGGCAGAAATCTTTGGCATTAAACTCCTGCAGGTCATCGACCTGCTCGCCCACGCCGATGCGCAGGATGGGAAGCTTGAGCTTCTCGGCCACGGCCATGGCGATACCGCCCTTTGCCGTGCCGTCGAGCTTTGTCATGATAATACCGTCCAGGCCCAGCGCCTCGTTAAACTCGAGCGCCTGGTTCAGGCCGTTTTGGCCTGTTGCGGCATCGATTACGAGGACGACCGAGACGGGCATGGGGCCGGCGGCCATATTGGCGGCGCGCTTACGCGTCACGTTGACCACCTTGGCAAGCTCGCGCATGAGCTCGGGGCTCGTGTGCAGACGACCGGCGGTGTCGATAAGCACCAGGTCGCTGCCGCGCTTGTCGGCCTCGTCGAGCACGTCGTAGCAAACGCTCGCCGGGTCGGAGCCGCGGTCGCGCTTAATAACCGGTACGCCGGCGCGCTGGCCCCACACATCGAGCTGCTCAATGGCGGCGGCGCGGAAGGTGTCGGCTGAGCCGATCACGACGTTCTTGCCGCGGGCAGACATGGCGCTCGCGATCTTGCCGACCGTCGTGGTCTTGCCGGCACCGTTAATGCCCACAAACAGCACGCAACTCGGCGTGTCGGCGAACGGATCGCGCTCGACGGGCACAAAATGCTGCTCGAGCTGCTCGGCCAGGGCGCGACGGAGCTGCGGGGCGGTCTTAAGGTTCTTCTTGGCCGCGGCATCGCGCAGGTCATCGGACACCTGGATCGCGACCTCGGCACCCATGTCACCCATGACGAGGGTGTCCTCTAGGTCCTCCCAAAAATCCTCGTCGACCTCGCCGCCAAAGTAGAAGACCTCGTTGAGGGCCTCGCGGCTGCGCTCAAGTCCGCGCGAGAGAGCATCGAAGAATCCCATTATGCATTCACGACCTTTCCGGTTTCGCGATCGAGTTTTTGCGAGACGACGCGACTGACGCCGTCAGCTTGCATCGAGACGCCGTAGAGGACGTCAGCGTCCTCCATAGTACGGCGCTGATGCGAGATAACCAAGAGCTGCGTATCGGAACGCAACACGTCGAGTGCGCCGATGAGCTTGGACAGGTTGGCGTCATCGAGCGCCGCCTCGACCTCGTCCAGCACATAGAACGGCACCGTACGCGTGCGATAGACAGCAAAGAGCAAGGCGAGCGCCGTCAGGCTCTTCTCGCCGCCCGACATGAGCATCATCTTGGTGATGCGCTTGCCACGCGGCTGCGCCACGACCTCGATGCCCGTCTCGGCCGGATGCTCAGGGTCGGTCATCTCCAGATGTGCCTGGCCACCCGGAAACAGCATGGCGAAGATCTCGCGGAAGTTCGCATCGACCTTCTCGAAGGTCACCAGGAAGGCCTTGCGCATCTTACGGTCAATGGCCACGGTGATCTTGGTGAGCGCCTTGCGCGCGCTCTCCAGATCGGCCAGCTGCTCCTCGATGTAATCGGCGCGGCGCTTGAGCTGCTCGTACTCCTCCATGGCAACCTGGTTCACAGGGCCCAGGTTGTTGATCTGGCGCACGAGCTGGTTGAGCTCACGCTCGGCAGCGTCACGGTCGGTGGGCGCAGGAAGCATGAGCGCCTCCTCGAGTACCGTGGTGCCATCGGCGGTGATGGCCTTGATGGCCGCCTCCACCTGCACCTCGAGCTTGCCGCGTGCGACCTTGAACTCGTTTTGCGTGGCAGAGGCGGTATCGACTCGCTCCTTAGCGCGGGCAACCTCTGCCTTGGCATCCTCGATGGTCTTCTTGAGCGAAGCGGAGTCCGCCTCCTCCAGAGAGGCCTGGTCACGCAGGCGCGCTGCCCAATCCGACGCGCGTTCCAACAGGGCAGAATAGCGTTCGTGCATGGGATCGACGCGCAGGCGCAGCAGCTCGAGCGAGCGCGAGGCCTGGCGTGTTCCGCGGATACGACGGTCGATGCCCTCAAGACGATGCTCCAGGTCGGGCACGCGGCCCTTCAGCGAACGCAGGCGTTCACTCGTCTGGGCTAGGCGAACCTTGGCGTCGGCGAGCTTGCCGGCAGCCTCGGAATCGTCACGGCGAACGCGGTCGAGTTCGTCGTTGGCCTCGGCAATCTGCAAGCCCAGATCGCTTGCCTGCGCACGGGCCTCGTCACGCGAACGGGTGAGCTCGTCCACGCGCGGGCGCGCGGCGCGAACGGCCTCGGCAGCCTGCTCACGGCGCTTGGAGATACGCACGCGCTCGACCTCGGCATTGTTGGAGCTTTGCTCCAGACGGCCGATCTCGGACAACAGGGAGCGGCGCTCGCCCTCAAGGCGGGCAATCTCACCGGCGGCATCGCCCTCAGCGGCACGCGCTTCCTCAACGGCCGCATTGGCCTCGACGACCTGATCCGACACATGCTCAAACACAGCGGCCAAATCGGGCTCAAGCCCCTCCAGCTCGCGAATGCGACGCTTACGTTCCAGAGCACCCGACGCCTCGCCGGCATCGAGGCCCACACGCACCAGGCCGCCGCAGGCGACGCGGGCGCCATCGGAGGTCACGTAAGTCACGCCGTCAACGACCGGCGCCGAAAGCGCAGCAGAAAGATCGTCCACTACGTAATAGCCGCCGAGCAGCGCCTCGACGACGGGTCCGTAGCCTGCGCGCACGGACAGACGATCAACCAGGCGGGTACCGGCAGCGCCCTCAGCGGCGGTAGAGCCGCTCACGCCGCGCGCCACCAGCAGTGCCTCGCCCGAGGCCTTCTTTTGGTCCAGAGCCGCACGACCGGCACGCTCAAGCGTGGCGGCGTCATCAAACAGCAGCGCATCGATATCGCCGGCGAGCAATTGCTCAACCAGGCCCTCAAGCTCGCGCGGGGCTTCGAGCACGTCACCCAGGCGGCCCGAAACATCATCGCCCAGCGCACCCACCAGACGGCTCACGAGCGGCGAGCTGTCGGCCATGCGGGCATCGAGTTTCTTTTGGCTGGCAAGCTCCGAGCGCACCTCGGACAGCTTGTTGCGCGCCTCACTCTCACGATTACGCAAGTCCTTCAGGGCTACACGGGCGACCTCGGTGGCCTCACGCGCATCGGCCTGGGCCTGGCGCGCTTCCTCAAGAGCGCCCTCAAGCTCCTCGGCGCGGTCGCGACGGCTCTCGAGCGAGGCCGTGACCTCCTCGAACTGTTCATCGATCTGCTCCAGGCGCGAGGCATACATGTTGTCCTCGACCTCGGCATTGCTCAAGGAATCCTTCACCTTGGCGAGCTCGAGCGCGGCGTTATCGGCTACGCGCTGCACATCGCGTTGTTCGCGCGTAAGCTTCGAAATCTGATTGTCGAGCGCCACGCGCCGCTCGTGGAGCTCGGCGGCGGCAGGACCAGCGGCGTCAACGTCCTCCTGGGCCTGCATGTGCGCACCGGTCACTTCCTCAAGCTGCGCACGCGCGTCCTCGAGCTCCTCGACCACGCGACGTCGCTGATGCTCGGAGCTCGAAATCTGCCCGCGCATGTCAGACAGGCGCGACACCATGTTGTGGCCCTTTTCCTCGAGCAGGCGCATGTCGGAGTTAATGCGGCCGACCACATCTTGCATATGACGGCGCTGCTCGCCCAGGTCGCCCACAAACAGGCCCTTTTCCTCGAGCAAGACCTGAAGCTTCTCGAGCTCGCGCTCCTTTTCGCCCAAGCGGTACTGCGCAAGCTCCAGCTCGGCGGCGCCTTCCTTGGAACGGCTCTCCAGGTCGTTCCACTGCGACTGCAGCGAACGCAGCTCGTCGACGGCTAGCATCTGCGTAAGCTCGTTCGCACGCGAGGACAGCTCTTTGTACTTGCGCGCGCGATCGACCTGACGCTCCAACGGTCGCAGCTGACGGGCGATTTCCTTATTGATGTCGCGGGCACGCGTCAGGTGCTCGTCCATCGACTTAATCTTTTTGAGCGCACGCTCCTTGCGGCGCTTGTGCTTGGAGATGCCGGCGGCCTCCTCGATGAGGGCACGACGCTCCTCGGGGCGGCTCTGCAAGATGGCATCGAGCTTGCCCTGGCTGATGATGGAATGTGTATCCTTGCCCAGGCCCGAATCGTGCAAGATGTCCTGAATGTCCATCAGGCGGCACGGGCTCGAGTTGATGAGGTACTCGCTTTCGCCCGAGCGATACATACGACGGGTGATGGCGACCTCGTCAAAATCGACGGGCAGCATATGGTCCGAGTTATCGAGCACAAGCGTGACCTCGGCGACACCCACCGGCTTGCGCGCTGACGAGCCCGAGAAGATGACATCCTCCATGGCCTGGCCGCGCAGCTGCTTGGCGCTCTGCTCGCCCAGGACCCACAGAATCGAGTCAGAGATGTTCGATTTTCCCGAGCCGTTGGGACCGACGATGACGGTCAGGCCCGGCTCAAACGTCATATGGGCGCGGTCGGCAAACGACTTGAACCCTTTGAGCGTGAGGGACTTGAGATACACGGTTCCTCGCTTACACGTGCTTCTTGTTCAGAATCACGCCGTTGGTGGTGTAACCCATGCGGTCGAGCGCTTCGAGCGCGGCAGCTCCCTCGGCTTCCTTCTTTGAGGAGCCGGAGCCGCGACCCTGACGAATACCATCGATCAACACCACAGCGGTAAAGGTGGGCGCATGCGCCGGGCCCTCGGAGCCAACGAGCTTGTACGCCGGAGGTTCGTGACCGTCGGCTTGCACGCACTCCTGCAAAAACGACTTGGGGTTCGCAGGATGCTCGGCACGCTCGGAAGCCAAATGCGGCTTAAGCGTACGGTGAATGAACTCCGCCGCAACGTCCCAGCCGGCATCCAGGTACAGCGCGCCCACGAGCGACTCATAGACGTTCTCGAGGGCCGAATGCAGGCCGCGCGCACCGGTACCGGTCTCGGAGGCACCAAAGATGATGATGTCGTCGATGCCCAGCTCGTGAGAAACCTCGGACAGCGTAGCGCCCGAGACAAGCGACACCTTCAAGCGCGTGAGCTTGCCCTCGTCAAACTCCGGATAGGACTCAAACAGGGAGCGTGCGACCACAGCGCCCAAAATGGAATCGCCCAAGAACTCAAGGCGCTCATAGCTGGCAGAAACCGGCTGGCCCTCGACTGCCGAGGGATGCGTAAGCGCCGCGCGCAGCAGCACCTTATTGTTGAACTCGTGGCCCAGGATTTCCTGGGCGCGCGTAAGTCGGTCGGATAAAGCCAAGACTTAGGCCTCCTTGGCAGCTTCGATAGCGTCGACGGCGTCGGCGACAGAGTTGAGCGAGAGCAGGGTCTCGTCATCGATCTCGAGGTTGAACTCGTCCTCGATAGCCGTAACCAGCTGCAGGCGCTCGAGCGAGTTGGCATCGAGGTCGTCAAAGGTGGTCTCCTCGCTAATTTCGGCAACATCGACGCCTAGAACGTCAGCAGCGACCTCGGCGATCTTGTCGAAGATTTCGGAGCGGTCCATAGCGCTTCCTCTCATAGTGCATGAATACCAAAAGAATGGTACCGCCCGGGCGGTACCAAGACACGGTTCTGATTCTACCCCACGACGTGCGCCGCGAAGCACATAACAGCACTCTTACTCGCTCTTATAAAACGATACCGTCCATAGAGTTGGCGACATTCTCGACCAGCCCGGCGCGCACGGCTTCGGCCGCCGCGAGCGTACCGTTTCTAACAGCCTCGACCGAGGTGGCGCCATGGCCGATCAGGACCACGCCGCGCAGGCCCAAAAGAATCGCGCCGCCCTTGGCGTCGCCCGAAAGCTTGGCTTTAATCTCGCGCATCTGCTTTTTGATGAGCAGCGCGGCAATCTTGGTGCCGAGCGAAGACATAAAGGCGCCCTTGAGCTCCTGCAGTAAAAACTTGGCAGCGCCCTCGGTGGCCTTGAGCGCAATATTGCCCGACATGCCATCGGCAACGACGACATCGAAGTTACCTGAGGTGATGTCCGTTCCCTCGCAGTTACCAACAAAGCCGGGAACGGCGGCTTTCATGGCCGGGAAGCAGGCCTTGGTAAAGTTGGAGCCCTTCTCGTCCTCGGTGCCGTTGGCAAGCAGGCCCACGCGGGGATGCTCGATGCCCAGGACGACGCGGGCATAGGCGCTACCCATCTGGGCAAAACGTACCATATCGTCAACCTCGACATCGGGGTTGGCGCCCATATCGCACAGCACCGTCAGACCGCCGGCGCGATTGGACAGCGCATTGGTCAGACAGGGGCGCACCGGCTGCTTCTTGCCTTCGGCCTGATACCTAAACGGCGTCACATAGGCGGTGGCGGCGGCGGTCATGGCGCCGGTGGAGCCGGCAGAGAAGAACGCGTCCGCATTACCCTTCTTGATGGCGCGACACGACAGCACGATCGACGACTTGCGTTTGGTCATCACGGCGCGAATGGGATCGTCATCCATGGCGATAACGTCAGGTGCCTCAAGGGCCTCAACACGTGCATGGGAAGCGGCAAAGGGATTGACGATTTCGGCGGGGCCAGCTGCCAAGACCTCGATATCGGGATCGGCGGCAAGTGCAGCCTCGATACCATCGAGAACAACCTGAGGTTTCTCGTCTCCGCCCACAACGTCTACACAAACGCGAACGTTACTCATATACATGCTCCTTATACAAAAATGGCCGACTCATTGAGCCGGCCATTGTGGTTCCATTTGGAACGGCATCGCATCCAGAGTATACCGTTACTCGGTAACGATAACCTCGCGGTCCTTGTAGAAACCGCAGCTGGGGCACACGTGGTGCGGAAGCTTGACAGCGCCGCAACGGGGGCACGTGGACTGAGCCGCAGCCGAGATCTTCATGTTGGCGGAACGACGGGTGTGAGTGCGGATACGACCCTGCTTTTGTTTAGGTACGGGCATAGTGACCTTCCTTATGAACTATCCAGTGTGGCGATTACGCGCAAGTAGCGATACTACCACAGTTTTACTCATCAAGCTTGAGATTCTTCAATGCTGCAAATGGATTTTCCGTGGCAGCGGCCCATTCTGCCTCTGCCTGGGCGGCGCAATCGCATTGCTCGACGTTGAGATTGCAACCGCATGTGGGGCACAGACCGCGGCAATCGGGCTTGCAGAGCACCACAAACGGCGTGTCCATGACGACCGCGTCGTTGATGGGCTCACCCAGATCGACGATGCGGTCCTCACACAGGAGCTCGTAGCCGTCCTCGTAGGCCTCGGGATCCTCGGGCTCCTCAAAGAGGTAGAACTCCTCGATCTCGCCGGCGATATCAAACGAGGCGGGCTCCAGGCAACGGTCGCACTCGCCGGTGGCGTGCGCGCGGACCATGCCCGTGAGCAAGACACCGGTACCGGCATTGGTAAAGACAACGTCGTAGTCGATGCCGTCCTGAAGCTGGTACTCCTTCTCGCCCACCGTGTAGGTGGCGACATCGACCTTACCGGTCAGCGGATACGAATCTCCAGGAAACTCGAGCTGCTCGGAAAGATCGACGGTAACGCTCGGAAACTCAGCCATTACCACTGACCATTCTGTTGGGCGGCACCCTCGTTGAGCTGCTGACGGCAACGGGTAACGGTGCCAGTCAGGCTCTTGAGGTTCTCCTCCAGGTGCGTAAAGACCTGCTCTGCATAGTCCTCGGCAGCATAACGCGTCTCGCGCTCGTACTGCTGGGCACGATCGCGGATGTCGTCGGCCTGCTGCTGCGCAAGGCGGACGATCTCTTGCTCACCGGCAATGGTGAGGGCCTGCTGCTGAGCGTCAGCGATGATGGAATCGGCCTGAGCGGCGGCGGAAGCCATGAGCTCCTCGCGCTCCTTAAGGATACGGCGGGACTTCTGCCACTCCTCGGGATAGCTCATGCGGATCTCGTCGAGGATGTTGAAGAACACGTCGGCGTCGATGACCTTGAACTGAGCGTTCTTGCCGAAAGGCGGCTTGGCTTCCTCGATCAGCCCTTCGAGCTCATCGACCAAGCTGACGATCCTATCGCCAGGAAAATTCTCGCCCGGCATCCGGTCTCCTTTCATAGGTAACATATCATCGTGCTAGTTTACCACATGCCACCAAGCAATAAGAAACGTCACGAAAAGCGATGTTTGAGCGCTTCGACCACGTTGGACGGGACAAACGTCGATACATCGCTGCCGAGCGAGGCAATCTGGCGAACGACCGAGCTCGAGATATAGCCGTACTGCGGCGCACTCATGACAAAAATGGACTCCAGCTCGCTATCCAGGCGATAGTTAAGGTCGGCCTGCTGCAGCTCATACTCAAAGTCGGTCATGGCGCGCAGGCCCTTGACCACGGCCCCCGCCCCCTGCTCGCGAGCGAAGTCGACCAAGAGGCCGGTAAAGGGCAGGACCTCGACGCCGTCGATATCACCGAGCGCCTCGCGGGCCAGCGCCACGCGCTCATCGAGCATAAACGTGGTGCCCACGCCGTTTTTACCCTGCGACTCGGCAACAGCGACGATCACGCTGGGAAACATGCGACGGGCGCGGCGGATCACATCGATATGGCCAAACGTGATGGGATCGAAGGTGCCCGGGACGATCACGCGGTTGATGGTGTCATTCATGGGCGTCCTCCTGAAACGTCGCGGCATCGTTGTTGTCAGCATCCGTGCCGGCGCTATCGCCCTCACCATCGTCATCGCCGACCCAACGAAGCAGGTCGACCGAGGTAATGCCGTAGCGCTTCTCACGTACAGTCTCAAAGCCTGCCGGATGCGCGCCCGCATCGGCAGCGGCATGCTCAAACAAGGCGTAAGCGCCAGGTGCAAGTAAACCCTGCTGAGCCAGGTTCTGCAGCAGTTCCTCGACCGGCTCGGCACCAAAAGCATAGGGCGGGTCGAGCAGGACCAGATCAAAGGGGCCGCCCGGTACACGACCGCGCGAGGCACTCGCCAGCATGTCGCCCGTGACCACGCGCCAACGCGCACGGTCGCGGCAGAGCGACTCGATATTCTTGGTAATGAGCCGCGCGGCGTTGCGATCGATCTCAAACGTCGTGAGCGAGCGGGCCCCACGAGAGAGCATCTCTAACCCTAAGGCACCGGAGCCGCCAAAGGCGTCCAGCACACGAACCTCGTCCAAATCGAAATCGAATGCCGACATGACCATAGATGCGCACGCCTCGCGCACGCGATCAGTCGTGGGGCGGGTGACATCGCGACCACGGGGCTCCTCGATCTTACGACCGCGCCATTCGCCGCCGATGATTCTCATCCTCCGCTGACCTCCTTAAAGATATGTCGATAACGCATGGCGACCGCGTCGCGCAAGGGACGCGTCGCCACAGAATCAAGGTTGCAAGCATACCGCAAGAGCTCGACCGCGTCCAAATGGGCCCATTCGATAAGGTCCTCATCGGCATCCAGGTCCACAAAGCGCAAGGTCACGCCGCCGTGCTGACGGTAGCCCAGGATCTCGCCCTCGTGGCGCAGACGCAGGTCCATCTGGGCGAGCGTAAAACCATCCGAGGTTTTTTCGAGCGATTGCAGGCGATCTTGCGCCGCCGACGCGCCGCCGTTGCCCTTGGAGTGCGTCATGACCAGGCAGGTACCCGACTCGCTACCGCGGCCCACGCGACCGCGTAGCTGATGCAGCGCCGCCAAGCCAAAGCGCTCACCGTTCTCGATGACCATGACGGTGGCGTTGGGCACGTCGACGCCCACCTCGACCACCGTAGTCGAGACGAGCACGTCAATCTCGCCACGCTTAAAGGCATCGATAACCTGGTCCTTCTCCCCCGCTGGCATACGGCCGTGAAGGCGCTCGATGGCAAGACCCGGCAACGCCAGACGCAGTCGATCGAGCTCGGTCGCCGTATCGTGCAGCGGCACGGGGACCGTCACGCGGCCCTCGTCGTCGCGGGCGATACCGGGCACGTCCTCCAGCTCATCGGCCGAGTCACTCGGCTCCACGAGCGGGCAAATCACGTAGGCCTGCTGCCCCTTCTCGTGCGCCTCGCGAATGGCGCCATAGGCGAGGTCACGACTCGACTCGGTGAGCACGCGTGTCGTCACGCCAGCGCCAGGGACTGGCCGATGGCGGATGATACTCGTATCCAGATCGCCGTAGACCGAAAGCGCCAGCGTACGCGGGATGGGCGTTGCCGTCATAACGAGCAGATCGGCACCGGGGCCTTTCGCGCGCAGGGCGTTGCGTTGGCCGACGCCAAACCGGTGCTGTTCATCGATGACCACGAGAGACAGATGCTTGAACGTAACGTCATCCGAAAGAACCGCGTGGGTGCCAAAAAGCACGTCAAGCTCGCCCGATTCCAGCTGTGCATGGATGCGCTCGCGCTCTGCGGCCGGCGTAGCACCCGTCAGAAGCGCCCAGGACATGCCAGCCTGCGAGAGCAGAGGGCCGGTCTTATCGGCATATTGGCGCGCCAGCACGCCCGTGGGCGCCATAACGCAGGCCTGGGTGCCGCTATCGGCAGCCACAGTCAGCGCGCAGGCAGCAACGGCGGTCTTGCCGGTACCGACATCGCCCAGCAGCAGCCGGTTCATCACGCGCCCGCCATCGCACATATCATGCAGGATGTCTTGGAACGCGGCGTCCTGCTCGTCGCTCAGCGAAAACGGCAGGGCTTGCTTGAGCTCGGCCAGGTGCTCGCCCGCGGTGTGGGCATAGGGCACCACATCGACCAGGCCGCCGTCGTTGCGCAGGCGCAGCGCCAGCTGCAGGTAGAGGCACTCCTCGTAGGCAAGGCGACGTCGCGCGATATCCCGCTCAGCCATACTCGATGGAAAGTGGATCGATCGAAGCGCGCGGGCATTGCTCATCAGGCGGCGCTTGACGCGCAAGCGTGCGGGAATCGGGTCGAAGGGATTGCCGACGACCTCGAGCGCGCCGCTTACGATGCGGCGCATCCACGCCTGGCTCACGCCGTCACTCACATAATGGACCGGCAGAATGGTGCCTGCGGCACGCCCTTCCTCGAGCTTTTCAAAGTGCGGAGAGGCCATCTGCTTAAAACCGTAGGCAAACTCAACCTTGCCCATCACGGCCAGGCGGTCGCCCTGCTTAAGCTGCTGGGCAATCCAGGGCTGGCGGAAAAAGGCGACCAGCAGCACGCCCGTTTCGTCAACGAGTGAGACCTCGGTCACCTGCATGCGCGGACGCGGCTGTTTTTGGACGATACGGTCGACCGTGGCGATGATGGTGCACACAGTACCGATGGGCGCCATCTCGATAGACCAAGAACGGGTAAAGTCCAGGTATCGATGAGGGATATGGAGAAGGAGGTCCCCCACCGTCCGAATTCCCAGACGGCGAAGGGCCTCCTCACGTTTACCCGAAACATATTTGAGTCGCGCGATATCCTCGTCGAGCGCATTGCTCTGGGCAAAGCGCTCCGAGACGCGCGGCACGGAGCACAGCTCGGACATAGGCAGAGCCTACTCGATCGAGAAGATCACGGGATAGAGCGGCTGCTCGCCACGATGGGCGTCGATCTCCAGATCGGGCTGAGCCTCCTCGATGGCGTCGACGATCTCCTGGAAGGCCTCGTCGGACAGCTCCTCGCCAGCCAGAATCGTCAGCGCGTCACCCTCCTCTTCCTCCTGCATGCGGTTGATGCAGTCGAGCGTGACCTGCTTCACATCGGAGCCGACCACGTCGATGGAGCCGGCAATGATACCCATGACGTCACCGGAGTGAATCGGAGAGCCGTCAGAGGCGCTGGAATCGCGCACGGCGCGGGTGACCTCGCCATCGCGAACCTCGCTGATGGCGTCGACCATGGCGGCAACGGCGTCCTCGAGCTCAGAATCGGGCAGGACGGCGAACAGCGCGGAGAACGCCTGCGGGACGGTCTTGGTGGGAACGACGGCGACCTTCTTGTCGGTGCAGGCAGAGGCTGCGGCCTCGGCAGCCATGCGGATGTTGCCGTTATTGGGCAGGATGATGACCGAGGTCGCGTTGACCTGGTCGACGGCGCCCAACAGGTCGGCGGTCGAGGGGTTCATGGTCTGGCCACCCGAGACGATCACGTCAACGCCGAGGGACTTGAGGATGTCGGCCTCACCGGAACCGGCGGCAACGGCGACAAAGCCCAGGGCCTTCGCGGGCTCGGCGGCCTTCTCCTGATCCTCGTGGATCTTAGCGGTACGGTCGTGGGCCTCCATCTCCATGTTGTGGATAAAGACCTCATAGATCTGACCAAGCTGCAGCATGTGCTCGAGCACCAGGTTGGGGGTGTTGGAGTGCACGTGGATCTTGTAGTCGGGATAGGCACCCACGAGCAACTCGCAGTCGCCCATGGAGCCCAGGAACTTAAGGCACTCGTCCTCGTCAAACGGGGCATCGGCCTTAAAGAGGAACTCGTTGCAGTAGCGGAACTCCGAGCCCTCCCAGTCATCGTTGGCCTCGATCTCAACGCGACCGAGGGCCGCATCGCGGGCAGAGCCGGCAGAATCAAACGTGGCGGAGAAATCCTCGACAACGGTGCTACGGCCGAGCGCGGCGGCAACAAAGTTCTCCAGGAAGATGGCAAAGCCAAAGGCGCCGGAGTCGACCACGCCGTTCTCCTTCAGAACGGGCAGCAGATCGGGCGTGCGGGCGACGGACTGGTAGGCCTCGACGACGATGGCATCAAGCGCGTCCTCGGCCGAGAACTTCTTCTTCTCGCACTCGTCGGCCTTGGTCGAGACATCGCGCAGGACCGTGAGGATCGTGCCCTCGATGGGCTTGCGGACAGCCTGGAAGGCGACCTTGACGGCACGACGGAAGGCGAAGGCAATGTTGGCGGACGTAATAGGCTCGTCGGCAGAGACAAGGCCCTCGGCCACGCCACGAAGAATCTGCGAGGTAATAACGCCGGAGTTGCCGCGGGCACCCATCAGGGAGCCGTGGGTGATGGCACCAGCGATGGCCTCCATATCGGCATCGGCGGGAAGAGCAGAAAGCTCCTTGGTCACCGAGGCGAGCGTGAGCGACATGTTGGTGCCGGTGTCACCGTCGGGTACGGGGAAGACGTTGAGCTTGTTGATCTCCTCGGCCTTGTCGGAAACGGCAGCCGCAGCGATCGGAAAACAGGTGCGAATGGTCTTTGCAATCATGAGTGGTGAAATCTCCGTGTTCGGATGCTAGTTCAGACGGCTCTTGAGCGCGTCGATGTGAATGCCGATCTTAAGGCTGGCGGGATCGATCTGGGCGATCTCCTGCAGGGTGAAGGCAACGGAGCTCGAAAGATTGTGGCAGACAGACTTCATGTTGACGCCGTTCTCGAGCACGACGTGAAGATCGACCGTAAGGCCGTTCTCGTCGGCGGAGACAAGCACGCCCTTGCGGAGGCGCTGACCGGCAAGGAGGCGCACGCTCTCGGCGCCCTGGAGCTGCTCAGCCATACCGACGACGCCATAGCACGTCATCGCGGCATAACCGGCAATATCGGCAATAACGTCGTTCGAGACGCTCAGGCTGCCGTTAATGGTCTCAGACACAAGAATCTCCTTATCTGGTGCTCGCGGCACCATCTCGTGGGAGCAATCAATGCAATATTCTACAACGACCGCGCCATGTTGAGGTGGCGGGCCTCGGGATTACATCCTCGACACGAAATGTTGATACGGTAACGTTCGCGAACGGCGATCGCGGCATGAAAAAACCCGCCGCATAAGCGACGGGTTTTACAACCTGGCTCCCCGGGTAGGACTCGAACCTACAACAGCGCGGTTAACAGCCGCGTGCTCTACCATTGAGCTACCGAGGAATTTAAAGCCCAACGGAATGGGCTGGAAAAATCTGGCTCCCCGGGTAGGACTCGAACCTACAACAGCGCGGTTAACAGCCGCGTGCTCTACCATTGAGCTACCGAGGAATAGGTGCGTGCTCTCAAGCAACGAAGTTTATTATACGGACGAATCAGCTTAGGGCAAGAACTTTTTTAAGAAATTTTCCGACCCAGTCGTTGGGGACGTTCTTAAACGACTAGTCATTCAAGAACGTCCCCAACGACTACATGAAAGCGCCCCCAAGCAGATGTGCTTGAGGGCGCTTCTTGCTTGACTAGCTCTCGATATAGTCCTTGAGCTTGCTGCTGCGGCTCGGGTGGCGAAGCTTGGCCAGGGTCTTGGACTCGATCTGGCGGATGCGTTCGCGCGTGACGCCAAACTCACGACCGACTTCCTCGAGCGTACGGGGATGTCCGTCGACAAGGCCAAAGCGCAGCTCGATAACCTTGCGCTCACGATCGGCAAGCGAGTCGAGCACCTGGGTGAGCTGCTCCTGCAGCATGGAGAAGCTGGCGGCATCGGGCGGAACGATGGCCTGGGAGTCCTCGATAAAGTCGCCCAGCTGGGAATCCTCTTCCTCGCCGATGGGGGTCTCGAGCGAAACGGGCTCCTGCGAGATCTTCTGGATCTCGCGGACGCGGTCGGCACTCATGTCCATCTCGGCACCAATCTCCTCGGGGGTCGGGTCGCGACCCAGGTCCTGGAGGAGCTGGCGCTGCACGCGGACGAGCTTGTTGATGGTCTCGACCATGTGCACGGGAATACGTATGGTACGGGCCTGGTCGGCGATAGCGCGCGTGATGGCCTGACGGATCCACCACGTGGCATACGTGGAGAACTTAAAGCCCTTCTGGTAGTCGAACTTCTCGACGGCGCGGATCAGACCGAGGTTGCCCTCCTGGATCAGGTCCAGGAACAGCATGCCGCGACCGACATAGCGCTTGGCGATGGAGACGACCAGACGCAGGTTTGCGCTGATGAGTGCCTGCTTGGCTTCGAGGCCCACGTTCTCAATGCGCGTAAGACGACGCATCTCGGCACGCGTGAGCTCGAGCTCGCCCGCCTCGGCAGCCTCGAGCTTCTCGGTGGCCTCGAGACCGGCCTCGATCTTCATGGCCAGATCGACCTCTTCGGAGGCGGTCAGCAGGTCGACCTTACCGATCTCCTTGAGGTACATACGAACCGGATCGCCGGTCAGCATCACCGTGGAGGCATCGATGCCACGCACGCGGGAGCGTGAACGGGACGTGCGCACGGTGCGCTTCTTCTTGCTCTTGGAAGAACCCATCTCGGCGTCGGCCTGACGGGCCATCTTGAGCTCATGATCGTCAAGCGAGCCGGAATCGTGCTCGTCGTCGTCATCGAAATCGTCGGTATCGGTATCGTTATCGTCATCGTCGACGTCCATGGGGGCGTCGTCGTTACCGCTCGCGGAGATAATCTGGATGCCGCTGTTGCGCAGCGCGGAATACACCGCGGTGAGCTGCTCGTCAGAAACATCGATATCCTTCAGGGCGACCTGAATCTCGTCCTCGGTTACCGAAGTCCTGTTTGAGCCGTTGCCCATGAGCTTTGCAACGTAGGATTCCAGCCCAGTACCCGTGCTCTCAGTCTTTTTTGGCACAGATTCTCCCTTCATAGTCCACAGGACTCAATACTTTAGCACACACATTGACGTCTATACCCAAAAAGAGGACTGGATATAGGCAAGAATACGCTGGTTGACCACAACATCTAGGCTTGTTCGGTGCCTGCGGCCTCCAGACCGATCAAACGGAACGGGTCCGCCACGCCGCCGATCGACTTTTGCAGTTCGCGCTGACGCTGCGAGTCCTGCGCGGCCTGCACGGTCAGCGCACGACGGGCCTCATCATCGAGCGAACGGTCCTGGCGCAGCTTGGCCTGTGCGGCACGCATGCGGCGCTTGATGGTGTAGAGCTCGAGCGTATCGAGCATAAACACGATGTTCGTCTCGGTGGGGTGCTTGCTCGTCGCCGAAATGCGCCCGGCACTCACAAGCGTTGCCGCATCGGGACACACTGAGCGCGCCGCATCCATGCAGGCTGCAGGATCGGTTCCCGGCGGCGTTGCCAGAACGGCCCATGCGATGGACTCGTGACGTGGGTCAACCCACTCGATGGAGCAGATGCGGTCGGCATACGTGCGGAACAGGTCGGGGTAGCTCGTGAGCATGGTCAGCAGCTCGCGCTCCCCTGCCAAGGACTTACGCTCTAGATCGGTAAGAACCATCGGCGCCGCCGCAGCCGGTGCGTTCGAACCATCAGGCACAGGCACAGCGCCCATACCATCAGGCACATCGATCGGCGGCAGATCATCGACGACCTCTACGGGCGCGGCAACGTAGGCATCGAGCGGGACATAGTCGTACGGCTCTTCTTCGACCGGCGCGGACACCGGCGGCGTCGCGCCCGACGCCCAAGCACCGCGACCGGCATCGCGAGAGCCCGACGCCCGACCGCCCGCGCTACCGGACCGCTCAGCCTGTGCCCGCTGGCGCTCATAGTTCTGCTCACGACGTCGTTCCGCATCTTCGCGCTTGGCGACATCGCGAAACACACGACCCGAGCTCGCACGCACGGTCTCCAGATCCAAACCCAGCAGATCGGCAATCTGGATAAAGTACGTATCGATCATATAGCTATCGCGCAGCGGATAGATAAGCGTCAGCGCATCTTCCAGCGCCTTGGCGCGACCGCCTGGCGTAGTGATGTCGCTCGACTCCTGCAGCGAACGGTACACGAAGTCCATGAGCGGCTCGGCAGCGTCGATGCGCGTCTGCAGCTCCTGACCACCATGTGCCGTAATAAACTCCATAGGATCGTTGCCGTCGGGCAGCACCACGCAGCGCAGGTCCATCGAATCCTGCTCGATAAACTGAATCGCGCGACGAGCGGCCTTTTGACCGGCGGCATCGCCGTCAAACATATACACGATGCGCTTGGCAAAGCGAGTGAGCGTCTTGACGTGATGCTCCGTGAGCGCGGTGCCCAGCGTGGCGACAACGTTTTTAATCCCCGCCTCCCAGCAGGCGATGCAGTCGGTATAGCCCTCCACCACAATGGCGGTATCCTGCGCGACGATAAACTCCTTGGCCCAATTAAAGCCGTAGAGGTTTCGCTTTTTGTGAAACACGCTCGTCTCGGCGGTGTTGAGATACTTAGGCTGGCCGTCACCCATAATACGACCGCCAAAGGCAATGTTGTGACCCTGCTCGTCAAAGATGGGAAACATTACGCGGTCGTAGAAGCGGTCGGCAAGCTGCCCTCGCCCGCGGCTCACAGCAACATTGGCGTCGATCATCTCCTGCGGGGTAAAGCCCGCCTGAGACAGGTGCGACACCAGCATATTGCGGCCCGGCGCAAAACCCAGGCAGTAGCGGCGGCAGACGTCACCACCCATGCCGCGGCTGGCAAAGTACTCGCGCGGACGGCCGTCCTTACCGCGCATAAGCATGGTGTGGTAGAACTGGGCGGTCTCGGCGCACAGATCGTAGATGCGGGCACGCTTGGTACCGCGCTCGCGGCGATCTCCGGTGTCATGCAGCTCAATACCCGCGCGATCGGCCAAATAACGAATTGACTCGGGAAAGCTCAGGTTCTCGCGCTTCATGATATAGGTGAAGACGTCGCCACCCTCGCCGCAGCCAAAGCAATGCCACACCTGCGTGGCGGGGATAATGTGGAAGGACGGCGTCTTTTCGCCATGGAAGGGGCAGCAACCCCAAAACTCATGGCCGCGGGGCTTGAGCTCAACCGTTTCCTGCACGATGGCGACTAGGTCGGACGCAGCGCGTACCTGGTCTTTTTCCTCATCGCTAATCACGGATGCTCACCCCCTGCTCGCCCAAGTTGTGACGAATATCTTCGATATTACCCTCGACGGTCGCGATCAGCTCATCCAGCGAATCGAACACACGCGAGGGACGCAGCCAGCGCGTAAACGCCAGCGAAACGGAAGCGCCGTACAGGTCGCCCGTATAACCAATTAAATTAGCCTCGAGATGCGCAGATGCCGCATCGTCAGCATACGTTGGCGGCAGGCCGACGTTCACGGCAGCGGGCCACGCGGTGTCATCGACCAGCACCAGACCCTCATACACGCCATCGGCTGGCACCTGAATGCCGTCGGGAACCTGCAAGTTTGCCGTGGGAAAGCCCATGCCAGAACCCTCGTGACGGCCGCGAATAACACCGCCACGCACCATATACGGGCGGCCGAGCAACTCAGCAGCAAGCTCCACATGCCCCTGTCCCAGCTCATGACGAATGCGGGTGGCGCAAATGGCCTCACCGCCCTCGCAAAGCAGGTCGTGACCATACACGTCAACGCCGTGCTCGGAACCCCAGGCGCGCATCTCGGCAACACCAGAAGCACCGCCACGACCCAGCCTAAAGTCACTGCCAACGCGAATCGAGCGAATGTCGACTACGCGTGACAGCAGTGCGAGAAAACCGACATGGTCGAGTGCCGCAACCTCAGGCGTAAAGGGAACGGCCACCACCGCATCGACCCCGGTTTGAGCCAAGGCATGCAGACGGTCGGCCGTCGTCATCAATTTTTGAGCGGGCGAAGGGCTCACCACAACGTCCGGGTCGGGATCGAAGGTAACCACGACCGCCTTACAGCCATGGGCACGGGCATCACGGACAAGCGCTGCAATGAGCTCCTGGTGTCCACGGTGCACGCCATCGAACACGCCGATGGCGATGGAGGCAGCACCCAAGTGCTCGCACTCATCAAACGCATCGGCAGTAACGATGCGAGCCTCGTCCGACTCGCCCGCGAAAAAGATACGCGCGAGCTCGCGAGCGGACAACATCATCGAACACCGCCGATTGCCTGCGGAAACACGTGCTCCATGACAAAGCGGCCACTCTCAATGCGGGCGAGCGCCTTGAGTCCCCCATCGAGCACCAACGCAAACGGCGCCTTCGAGGCATCGAAATCGGCAAGCGCACGCTCAACGGGAATGCGTCGGCCGCAGAGCAGGTCGTCGGCAAGATTGCCCGGCAAGTCAACACGCGTGGCGCCCAGGGCCGCAATGGGATCCAGGGCAAAGCCAGCAGCGGACTCGGGAGAAAGCTCCTCAACCGCATGACAAGCGCCAATGGAAACAACACCGGAGGCCGTGCGGCGCAGCGCGGAAATGTGCGCGGCGCTCTCGCAGGCGCGGCCCAGGTCGCGAGCGAGCGCGCGAATGTAAGTGCCCTTGCTCACCGAGAACGCCACGGTCCACACACATGTATCACCTTCGCCACCCACGGCGATCAGGTCAGCGGCATAGACCTCGACGGGGCGCGGAGGTAGGTCCACCGCATTACCCGCGCGAGCAGACTTGTAGGCGCGAACGCCATTGACCGAGATAGCCGAAAACGCCGGCGGCACCTGCATCTGCGGACCCAGCATGGCGGCCAAGTGCTCACGGGCATAGGCAGGATCGCGGAGCTCGTTGGCAACAGCCACCGTGCGGACCGCCTCGCCCTCCGCGTCATCGGTATTGGTCTCGGCGCCAAACGAGATGTCGGCGACGTAGCTTTTGGTATCGAGCGTGAGCATGCCCAGCAGACGGGTGGCCTGGCCCACGCCCACCACCATGACACCCGATGCCATGGGGTCGAGCGTGCCGGCATGGCCGACGCGCCGCTCATGGAGGGCGCGTCGGCATTGCGAGACCACATCGTGGGACGTGCAGCCCACCGGCTTATCGACAGCGAGCAGCATATTCAATTGAGAAGGCGTACGACGAGCCATGTACCATCCAAAAAGTTAAAGCTCGACGGTCACCGAAGCGGGATCCTCCCCTACCAGCTCGGCCAGCATGGGAAGTGCCACGGTGAGCGTCTCGAGAATCGTTCCGTTGTTGGAGAAACCGGCGGCAGCGGGATGTCCGCCTCCGCCAAAGGCAGCAGCAATCTCGGACACGTTGAGGTCGCCCTTGGAGCGCAGGTTGCCGCGCACCTTGGTATCGCCCTCAATGCCCTTCAGGAACAGGCAGACCTCGACGCCCATCACCGAGCGCACCACATCGACCAGTCCGTCGCACTCATCTGAGGTGACACCGCAAGCCTCAAGGTCGCTCTGGTACGCGTAGCTATACGCGACGCGCCCGTGGGCCACCGTCTTGATGCGGCCCATGACGATAGACTTGAGGTGCAAAAACTCAACGCGCATGCTCTGGTATACCTCGAGTGCCACACGCGCCGGATCGGCACCGTGGGCAACCAGACGAGAGGCCGCATGGAACGCGGCGGCATCGGCGTTTTGGTACTGGAAACGGCCGGTATCAGTAACCAAGCCGCACAGCAGGCAGGTCGCAACGCCATCACGTGCGACAATGCCGCAATTGTCCAAGAAACGGTCGATGATCATGGCGCAAGCTGCAGCTTCGACGCGTCTCAGGCTCAGCTCGGCAAACTCCTCACGCGCCGGATGGTGATCGAAGCACACCACATGCTTGGAGCGGCGAAGCACCTCGGCCGAGTTGTTGAGGCGCTCGACGACCGGTACGTCCACCGAGATGAACAGGTCCGGATTGCCAGTGTACGCAGATGCCGGCACCAGGCGATCGGAGCCTTCCATAAAGCGGTAGATGCGCGGAACCGGGTCATCGTCTGCCAGCAGCAGCGCAATGTCCTTGTTGGGGAAAAACTTCATGAGCGAAAGGCCCAGACCCAACACGGAGCCCAAGGCGTCGCCATCGGGAGAAGTGTGTCCCGAAATCGCAATGGAGGACGCACCCTCGATGAGCTCGAGGATGCGTCGCTGAATATCTGCAGACTCGCACGAGGCGAGGTCGGCGGAATTAGTCATCTAAAGCTGCCTCCTGGACGGCGTCCGCTATCGGATAGCCGTCCTCGTCCTTTTCGATCGCAAGCGTGGCGGGAACGTTTTCCAGCGCACGCGTGATGCGCTCGGCCTCATCGGTCGAGCGATCGATGCGAAAATCGAGCTCGGGCGTGACACGCCAATCGAGCGAGCGAGCCAACAGGCTGCGAATACGGCCCTTGGCGCTAGCGAGCGCCTCCATGACCTCATCGTAGCGACTCGCATCGCACGACACGTACACGCGCGCGAACGAACGGTCCACCGCGACCTCGACCGCGGTTAAAGTAACCAGGTCGAGACGCGGATCGGAAACCTCAAAGAGCAGGATATAACCAAGCTTCTCGCGAAGCTGCTCGCCCAGACGGCGGGTTGCCTGCGTTTGCTTCATAGCGCTACCCCCCTACTCGGTACGGGCAACCTGGTCGATGCGGTAACCCTCGATCTGGTCGCCGGGCTTGATGTCCTGGAAGTTCTCCAGGCCAATGCCGCCCTCGGAACCGCTCTTGAGGCTCTTGGCCTCGTCCTTGTAGTGGCGCATCGAGGCGATCTTGCCGTTGAAGACCACGATGCCGTCGCGCACCAGGCGCACGGAATCGGTCGCGGCGATCTCGCCCTCTTCGACGCGGACACCGGCGGCGATACCGACTTTGGGCACCTTGAAGGTGTCCAGGACGGTCGCGGTACCCGTGGCGACCTCGACCTCGGTGGGCTTGAGCATGCCGATACGGGCCGCGTCGAGCTCCTCGAGGCACTTGTAGATGACGTCGTAGCAACGGATCTCGACACCCTCGCGCTCGGCGGCGGAGCGGGCCTTACCGTCGGGACGGACGCCAAAGCCGATGATGATGGCGTTGGAGGCGTCGGCCAGGACGACGTCGGTCTCGTTGATGGCGCCAACGGCGGAGTGGATCGTGTTGATGCGAACCTCGGACTGATCCATCTTGTCGAGCGAGTCCTGAAGGGCCTCGATGGAACCCTGGACGTCGGCCTTGATGATCAGGTTGAGCTCCTTGACCTCGGCGTCGGCGATGGTCTCGAAGAGGTTCTCGAGCGTGACGTGCTTGACGCGGCTCTGCTCCTCGATACGGGCCTTGAGCGAACGCTCGTCGGCCAGGGCGCGAGCCTCGCGCTCGTCCTCAAACACGCGGAACTCGTCACCGGCGTTGGGCACGGACTGCAGGCCCAGGATCTCGACAGCGTCGGAGGGACCGGCCTCGGTGACGGCGCGACCCTTGGGGTCGAGCATGGCGCGGACGCGGCCGTAGGTGAGGCCAGCGACCAGCGTATCGCCCACGTGCAGGGTACCGCGGGTCACGAGCACGGTAGCGACCGAGCCGCGGCCCTTGTCGAGCTTGGCCTCGAGGACGTTGCCGGAGGCAAAGGTGTCCGGGTTAGCCTTGAGCTCGAGCACGTCTGCCTGGAGCAGCACGGTCTCCAGAAGATCGTCGATACCGATCTTCTGCTTGGCCGAGATGTTGACGAACATGTTCTGTCCGCCCCACTCCTCGGGGATGACGCCGTACTCGGTGAGCTCCTGACGCACACGGTCGGGGTTGGCGCCCGGCTTATCGATCTTGTTGACGGCGACGACGATGGGTACGCCGGCGGCCTTGGCGTGGTTGATCGACTCGACGGTCTGGGGCATGACGCCATCGTCGGCGGCGACGATCAGGATGACGATGTCGGTCACCTTGGCACCACGGGCACGCATGGCCGTAAAGGTGGCGTGACCCGGGGTATCGATGAAGGTGATCTTGCGGTCGTTGATCATGACCTGCGAAGCGCCGATGGCCTGCGTAATGCCGCCCGCCTCGCCAGCAGCAACGCCGGTATGACGGATGGCGTCGAGCAGCGACGTCTTACCGTGGTCGACGTGGCCCATGACGGTGACGACCGGGGCGCGCGGCTTAAGGTCGGCGGGATCGTCGTAGAACGAGAAGGTGTTCTCCTCCTCGGGGGTGATGATCTTGATCTGACGGCCCAGGTCGTCGGCAACGAGCTCGACGAGGTCGTCAGACATGGACTGCGTCATGGTGAGCGGCGTACCCAGCAGGAACAGGCGCTTGATGATGTCGTTGGCCGGAACGTCGAGCGCCTCGGCAAGCTCCTGGACGGTAACGCCCTGGGAGACCTTGATGGCGTCGAGGTCCTCGGGGTTCACGCCCTGGGCCAGCGCCTCCTCTATCTTGCGCTCCTCCTGAGCCTTGGCAGCCTCGCGTTCGCGCTTCTCCTTGCGCTTCTTGCGGCGACCGGTGGACTCGCGAGAGGCCTCCTCGACGGCAGCACGAGCCTCCTCGAGCACCTTCTCGCGGCTGTACTCCTCGGCCTCGCGAGCCATGCGGCTGTAGTGGTCCTCTTCGTTGTTGTGACCGCCCTTGCGCTTCTTGCCCTTGCCCTGCTTATCGGGGTTGGGGAAGTCCATTCCGGCAGCGACGTTGTTGCTGGCGTTGGTGCGATGGCTGTGCGGACGGCTCTCGGAGGCGTTGCGCTCGGAGTTGTTGTCGGAGGCGTTGCGATCGTTACGACGGCCACCGCGGCGGTCGTTGTTGCCGCCACGACGGTTACCGCGCTCGGCGGCGCGCTCGGCCTTGGCCTTGTCCTCGGCGTCTTTCTTCTCCTTGAGCACGGTCTCCTGTGCGGCGATCTGGTCGAGCAGCGAACGGAAGCGCGAACCGGAGTCGGAAGCGGGAACGGCGCGGCGCTGGGCCTCGCGGGCAGCCTCCTCCTTCTCGCGGGCAAGGCGCTCCTGCTCGGCCTTCTTCTTGGCCTCGGCCTCGGCGCGGGCAGCCTCCTCGGCAGCCTGGGCTGCGGCAAACTGGCGGCGCTCCTCCTCGCGGGCCTTCTCGGCGGCGATGCGCTCGCGCTCGGCCTCAGCGGCGCGAGCGGCCTCCTCGGCGGCAGCTGCCTGCTCCTCGGCCTGCTTGGCGGCCTCGACTTCCTGAGCGCGGGCCTCGATCACCGAGGCGAGCTGCTTGCGGACCATGGCGACATAGGCGTCCTCCAAGGTGGAGGAAGCGGACTTAGCGGGAATCTTCATATCGGCGAGATGACCCATCAGTTCCTTGGAGGTCATGCCGAACTCTTTGGCCAGGGTGGACACACGGACTTTTGCCATATGACTTCACCTACCCTTTCTGGCACCTTGGGTGCCTAGAGACTGAACGAGCGTGGGAGACGCGCCGGGACCCGCCCGGCGCGACCGCGCGCTAGATCAGGTCCTCCGCATCATCGAAGGCGTCGGTGTCATGGACACCGCAGAAACGGGAGCCGGGACGAGCCTGGTTGCGGCACTGGATGCCGTCCTCGGACACGTACTCGCAGCGGCGGACATCCTCGTCCTCCTCGTCACCAATCAGGTCGGCGGCGGGCTCCTCGTGAACGGGAACGTTCTTGAGGATGTCTGCGGCAAGCGTCTCGGACTTGATGTCGATGTGCCAGCCGGTCAGGCGCGCGGCGAGGCGGGCGTTCTGGCCCTCCTTGCCGATGGCGAGGGACAGCTGGTCGTCGGGCACGATGACGCCGGCGTAGGCCTTCTCCTCGTCGATGAGGACGCGGGTGACCTTAGCGGGCGACAGGGCGTTAGCGACGTAGACGGCAGGATCGGCATCCCACAGGATGACGTCGACGCGCTCGCCACGGAGCTCGCCCACGACAGCACGAACACGGCTGCCCTTGGGGCCGACGCAGGCGCCCACGGGATCCAGACGGTCGTCGAGCGAGTGGACGGCGACCTTGGAGCGCTGGCCGGGCTCGCGGGCGATCGACTTGATCTGGACGGTGCCCTCATAGATCTCGGGCACCTCCTGCTCAAACAGACGACGCATGAGCTCGGGGTGGGTACGGGAGATGACAATCGGCGGACGGCTGTGCTCGCCACGAACCGGCTGCAGGTTGGAGTTGGGGTCGCGAACGTCGATGATCACGGCCTTGATGTGCTGGTTGTGCAGGTAGCGCTCGCCCATCGGACGCTCGTTGCGCTCGTTCTCGTAACGACGCTGGTCGAAGTGCGGAAGCTCGGCCTCGACGCCCTCGCGGATCTTGACGATCGTGAAGTCGGGCGTGGACTGCAGCACTGTACCGCTGATGAGGTCACCGATGCGGCCGGAGAACTCCTCGTAGATCTGCTCGCGGGCGGAGTTACGCACGATGGCGTTGATCTCGGCCTTGGCGTGCTGGGCAGCGATGCGGCTCGTGTTCTTGGGGGTGACGTCGATCTCCTCGAACTCGGTGAAGTTGCCCTCCTCGTCCATGGAATCGTCGATCGGCTCCAAGCGGTAGACGTAGATCTTGCCGGTGGTGCGGTCGATGGTCACCTTGGCGCCCCACTCAAGATGCAGGATCTCGGCATAGCTCTTAGCGAGCGACTGCTCCAGGCGGTCGATCAGGTAGAGCTGGTCGATGTGCTTCTCCTGGCAAAGCTCCATCAGGGCGGACATCATGTCGGATGCTGCCATCTTACTTTCCTTCCTTCGCGGGCTTGAAGTCGTAGGTGGGCTTCAACTTGCACTTTTTAACATCAGAGAAATCGAGGGTAACGGACTCGCCGTCCTCGAGCTCGAGGGTCACGTTCGTCTCGGTGGCGGCGGCAATCTTGCCGGCGTACTTGCGACGGCCCTCGGTGGCGGTGGAGGTAAGCTCACAGTTCTCGCCCACAAAGCGGGCAAAGTCACTCGGGCGGCGCAGCGGGCGCGCCATACCCGGGCTCGACACCTCGAGCGTATAGCTCGAAGAGATGGGGTCGAGCTCCTCAATCACATCGCCGACCCACTTGGTGTTGGCCGTGACGTCGTTGAGCGACAGGCTCTGACCCTCGGCACCCTCGATACGCACGCGCACGCAGGGGGCCTTAGTGGCACCCACGAGCTCGACGTCGACGATGTCGACATCGTGCTGGGGAGCGACGGCCTCGAGCGCGTCGATGATCGCCTGCTCGGTCTTGGTCTTGACCATTGCGGCACCTCCATCCATACAAAAAAGAAGCGGGGCCGGAACCCCACTTCTTTCAATTACAACTTCATTTGCAAGCAAACTATACCAATAGCTGCGGAAACGTGCAAGCACAGTACGAATCTGCAGGTCAGCGTGCGCACAGCTTCTCCACAAGAATAGGACAATTGGACTAAAGACTCCATGAGGCAAGCGTCCGAGGATCCAAGAACGGGCCATGCGTCCCAATCCACAGGCCCGTTCGGACCCCAAGGGCATTCCTCCCCGAGCCCCTATCGATCAGACTTACGTTAAGGGGCATTCTGCAACAAGCCAGCCAGCAAGTCGCGCAACGACGAACCTTTCGAGATCCTTTACGGTAAGGAGGCACCCATGAAACGCCTAGGCACCCTCTGCATGACTGCGCTCGCCATCGCAACGTGCTCGTTGGCCCCTCGTGGGCTGTGGCAAAACGAACAGCAAAACCGGAACATGCGAACCGGATCCTGGCAGCACCAAAGCCATCGAGAAAACGACGCCATCGGAGAGCTTCGACAAAATTAACGAAGACATCGTCGATCCCCAGGGCCTGGGTACCGATTCCCAAGAACAGTTCCCCATCGACCTTGAGGCAGACGAGAACGTCCATGTTACCTGCGTGGGCAAGGACACGGATGGCTACGGCGACGCCGCGCTCGTCTTTACGGTGTCCAACAACACCGGTGTCGACATGATGTTTGGCGATGTGGACTCCTATGCCTACGTCAACGGTAAGGTCCGCGACGTACGCATGCGCCAACCGGTCGCCTCTGGAGAGGAAACGCGCGCCATGCTCACCTTTGTGGGCACCTTCGACGATCCGGACTTTGATGTGAACAACGACCTCAACGACATCTACCTCAACATTTGGATGTTCGAAGAGGCAACGGGCAACGTTTACTTTAGGGACCTGGTACACATCCCATAGAAGACGTTGCGACGCAATGACTAAGCAGGGCATATAACACAAGACGAGGGACGACCCAACCGGATCGCCCCTCGTTTATTGCATGTCAGCTATGCGTGCAGCGCTTACTTGACCACCAGGTTGACCAGCTTACCGGGCACGCAGATGGCCTTGACAACCGTCTTGCCCTCGAGCCACTTGGCGACGGCGGCCTCGGCGGCAGCCTGCATATCCTCATTGGAGGCATCGCGGGCAACGTCGACGCGGCCGCGGACCTTGCCGAGCACCTGGACCACGATCTGCACCGTGTCCTCAACGGACTCGGCCAGGTCGAACTCGGGCCAGGCGGCGGTGTAGGCGTTGCCCTCGCAGCCGAGTGCCTCGTGCCACAGCTCGTCGGCCCAGAACGGGCAGATGGGGGCAAGGACGCTCACGATATCCTTAGCCACGCCGTAGCACAGCGCCTTGTCGCGGGCGGTACCCTCGGTGGCGTTAAGGTAGGCGCTCGCCGCGTTGACGAGCTCCATGACGGCCGAGATCGCGGTGTTGAACTGACCGCGATCGAAGTCCTCGGTGCACTTAGCGATGGTGCGGTGACGCTCGCGATAGAGCTTCATCGCAACCTCGTCGAGTGCAGACTTGTCGAAGGCCACGTTGGCGTCGCCGGACTGGACGAGCTGCCAAACGATACGCCAGGCGCGCTTGATGAAGCGATTGGCGCCCTCAACGGCCTTGGGATCCCAGTCGAAGTCCTTCTCGGGCGGGGCGATAAACAGGATCGCCAGACGCATGGTGTCGGCACCGTAGGGCTCGATAACCGAGCTCGGGGGCACGACGTTGCCCTTGGACTTGGACATAGTGTCGCCGTTCTCGTCCTTGACCATGCCCTGGCACAGCAGGTTGGTGAAGGGCTCGTCCACGCTCAGCAGGCCCAAGTCGCGCAGTGCCTTGGTAAAGAAACGGCTGTAGAGCAGGTGCAGAATGGCGTGCTCGATGCCGCCAATGTAGTTATCGACGGGCATCCAACGGTCGGCGGCCTCGCGGGAGAAGGGCAGCTCCGTGTTGTGCGGATCGGTATAGCGCAGGTAATACCAGCTGGAGCAGGTAAAGGTGTCCATGGTATCGGTCTCGCGCTTGGCCGGGCGGCCGCAGACCGGGCAGGTGGTCTCGTAGAACTCCTTGCACTCGGCGAGGGTCTCGCCGGCGCCCAGGTCCAGGTTCTCGGGCAGCGTCACCGGCAGCTGATCCTCGGGCACGGGCACGATGCCGCAGTGCTCGCAGTGGATGGCCGGGATGGGGTTGCCCCAATAGCGCTGGCGGCTGATGAGCCAGTCGCGCAAGCGGAACTCGACCTTGCGACGGCCGCAGCCCATGGCCTCGAGGTCGGCCACGATGGCAGCCTCACCCTCGGAGTGCTTACCGCCGCGCATGCCAGTGTACTTGCCGGACTGGACGAGCGTGCCCTCGGCAGCGTGAGCGCAATCCCAGTCGACGGTCTCGGCATGGAAGGTATCGATGGTCTCGCCGCTGGCCTCGACGGCAGCGCGATCGCCATCGTCCAGGATGATCGGTACGATCGGCAGGTCGTACTTACGGGCAAACTCAAAGTCGCGCTGGTCGCCACAGGGAACGGCCATGACGGCACCGGTACCGTAGTCGGCAACGACATAATCGGCAACCCACACGGGGACCTTCTCGCCGTTGACGGGGTTTACCACATAGCGGCCCGTGAAGGCACCGTGCTTCTCGAGGGTGCCCTGGGCACGCTCGACGGCAGAGATATGCTTGGAGTCCTCGACAATCTTGGTGACGGCCTCCTCGTACTCCGTACCCTCGACGAGCTCGTGCAGGCCGGCGTACTCGGGAGCCAGGACAAAGAAGGAAACGCCAAAGAGCGTATCGGCACGCGTGGTGAAGACGGTGATCTTGCCCTCGTCGCCCTCGATGGGCTCGCCATCCTGGTCGCAAAGGGTAAAGTCGACCTCGGCGCCCTCGGAGCGACCGATCCAGTTAGCCTGCATCTGCTTGACGCGCTCGGGCCAGCCGGGGAGCTTCTCCAGATCGTCGAGCAGCTCCTGAGAGTACTCGGTAATCTTGTAGTACCACTGCTCCAGGTCGCGCTTCTCGGGCTCGGTGCCGCAACGCCAGCACTTACCCTCGGTAACCTGCTCGTTCGCCAGAACGGTCTTACAAGTGGGGCACCAGTTGACCGGGTTCTTCTTACGATATACCAGGCCCTTTTCCCACATCTTCTCAAAGATCCACTGGCCCCAGCGGTAGTAGTCGGGGCTGCAGGTCTTGACCATGCGATCCAGATCGTAGGAGAAGCCCATGCGCTTCATCGTGGCGAGCGCCTGATCCATGTTCTTATACGTCCAGGCGGCAGCCTGCGTGTTGTGCTTGATGGCGGCGTTCTCGGCAGGAAGGCCAAAGGCGTCAAAGCCGATGGGGTGCAGTACGTCGTAGCCGCGCATACGGGCCTGACGGGCCATGGCATCGCCGATGGTGTAGTTGCGCGCGTGGCCCATGTGCAGGTCGCCCGACGGATACGGGAACATCTCGAGCACGTACTTCTTGGGCTTGCTGTCGTCGGTGTCGACGGCAAAGAGGTTGGAGTCCTCCCAGGCCTTCATCCACTTGGACTCAATGGCCTGCGCGTCGTAGGCAGGGATCTCGTCCTTATGATCTGTGCAATCGCACATATCAGCTCCTTTAATCTTAGCTGGGGTCGGTCGGCTTAGCTTTATTCGCTACTGCGGACAGTCCTGCGCAAGACGAAGAGCACATTTAGTGCTCTTCTTTGCGTGCGGAACTTGTAGCGAACAAAGCTAAGCCGCCCGACCCTAAGGTTGACTCGACTGATAATAGCAAATACGACAAGCGAGATGCCTGCGACTTGCGGGCATCTCGCTTTATCTAAATAACGTGGTTGGGAATCAACCTTTGATATGCAACTCTTACCTTATCGATAGGAAACGCTCTGCTGGGAGTCCTTCACGACTACGTCGTGAGCGCCGCCTTCGACGATGGAGGTGGAGCTTACCAGGGTCAGGCGTGCCTTTTCCTGGAGCTCGGGGATCGAGAGGGCACCGCAGTTGCACATCGTCGACTTGACCTTGTAAAGCGTACCGCCCACGCCGTCCTTGAGGGAGCCGGCGTAGGGAACGTAGGAGTCGACGCCCTCGACGAAGCTGAGCTTCGCGGCGCCGCCCAGGTCGTAGCGCTGCCAGTTGCGGGCACGCGCAGAACCCTCGCCCCAGTACTCCTTCATGTACTGGCCGTTGACGTTGACGCGCTCGGTCGGGCTCTCGTCAAAGCGGGCGAAATAGCGGCCCAGCATCATAAAGTCGGCACCCATGGCAAGGGCGAGCGTCATGTGGTAGTCGTAGACGATACCGCCGTCGGAGCACACGGGCACGTAGACACCGGTCTCCTCGTAGTACTCGTCACGGGCGCGGCAGACGTCGATCAGCGCGGTGGCCTGGCCGCGGCCGATACCCTTGGTCTCGCGGGTAATGCAGATGGAGCCGCCGCCGATACCGACCTTGATGAAGTCGGCGCCGCAATCGGCCAGGAAGCGGAAGCCCTCGGCGTCGACGACGTTACCGGCACCGACCTTGACGTCCTCGCCGTAGTTGGCGCGGATCCACTCGATAGTGCGCTTCTGCCACTCGCTGAAGCCCTCGGAGGAGTCGATGCACAGAACGTCGGCACCAGCCTCGATGAGCAGCGGCACGCGCTCGGCATAATCGCGGGTGTTGATACCGGCGCCGACCATGTAGCGCTTGTCGTTATCGAGCAGCTCGTTGGGGTTAGTCTTGTGGCTGTCGTAGTCCTTGCGGAAGACAATGCCCATCAGGTGATCGTTGTCGTCGACAATGGGCAGGGCGTTGAGCTTGTTGTCCCAGATGACGTCGTTAGCGACCTTGAGGCTGATGTTCTTGTCGCCCACGATGAGCTGCTCACGCGGGGTCATGAACTCGGAGACCTTCGTCTGGTGGTCATCGCGGCTGGGGCGATAGTCACGGCTGGTGACGATGCCCAGGAGCTTACCCTTGGGGGTGCCGTCGTCGGTAACCGGCATAGTAGAGTGACCGGTCTTCTCCTTGAGCTCGATGACCTGCTCCATGGTCATGTCAGGGGTCAGTGTGGAATCGGACTGAACGAAACCAGCCTTGTGATCCTTGACGGCCTTGACCATGGCGGCCTCGGACTCGGCGCTCTGGGAACCGTAGATGAAGGACAGGCCGCCCTCGGTAGCGAGCGCGACACCCATGTCGACGCCCGAGACGGACTGCATGATGGCGGAAACCATGGGGATGTTCAGGGTGATTGCAGGCTTCTCACCGCGCTTAAAGCGGGTTAGCGGCGTCTTAAGAGAGACGTTGTTGGGGATGCACTGCGAGGACGAGTAGCCAGGGACCAGCAGATACTCCGAAAACGTGTGGGACTCACCGGGAAAGAACGTAGCCATGTTTCTCCTTTTTCCATGCGACCGGTCGGCTGCAGGCCTCGTAGGACCCAGCCCAACCTTGGGCGCCCAATACTGGGGAAGTATCTTAACGCACTTTGACTGCTACAATGCATGATTTAAGAAGAGCACACGAGGGTTTGACGCAGGCTTTGCGTTTGCCCAGCAAACACTTTAGCGGGGAGACGTGGAGCACATGGAGTACAAGACGACGGCAAAGCTGGTCATTCAAGCGTGCGACAAGGATCTGCCGGGCGTCTTCGGCCACGGCTGCGTCTTGTTGCTGCAGGGTATCGACCGCGAGCACTCGCTCAACCGTGCCGCCAAGAGCATGGGCATGGCATATTCCAAGGCCTGGCGCATTGTGAACGAAGCAGAAGGGCAACTAGGCTGCAAGCTCATCGAGCGCGACGGCGCCCGCGGATCCACCCTCACCCCCGCCGGTGAGCGAGCCATAGCGGCCTACGAGGAGCTGCAGGCCGACATCAACAACGTAATCGCCACTAAAGCCGACGACCTGATCGCCAGCATCAAAGAGTAGCCAATTTTGGACGGGGCTTTATAGCTGGTCGGTCACCATAGATGATTTTTCTGGGACGGGGATTAAAAAATCATTGTGTACCTAATGATTTTTTAATCCCCGTCCCAGAAAAATCATCGGAGGGCGTTGTCTAGGGCGGACGCTACGACCAGAGGGTCGTCGGTGCCGGCGAAGAGACGGATGGTGCTCCCCTGCTTGCCGCGTGGAGCCGAAAGTCGTGTTGTTGCGCCGCCGGCGGGCGATGTGCGGAACTCCCCCGGCAAAGCGTCGAACAGCTCGCCTGCACTACGCTCGATAAGGTCAAACTCAACTGCCGGGCCAAAGCCATGCTCAAGGATTCCCGTTGCAACCGCATGGTCGGGATGCGAGCTCAGCCCGGGATAGCGCACGTCGCGCACCATCTCGTTAGCCGCCAGATACTCGGCCAGCGCACGGGCGCGGTCGAAATGCGCCTGCATGCGGGCGTCGAGCGAGGAAAGCCCACGCTCCAGCACATCGGCCTCCTCGGTAGAAAGGTCGAGCGCCAAAGCACCGCAGCCTGCAAACAACGTGTGCGCGCACTCGGCAGCAGCATCCACACGATGGCGCTTGAGCTGCGAGCGCGCCACCGAAGCGGCGACCAACTTGCGCGGAGCCTTACCGGCGCACACACGGTCGAGCGCCTCGAGCGACAGCGCAGCACCCAGCCGCAGTGGATCGCAGACAAAAGCCGACGCCACGGTGTTGTCCACAACCAGCAGCGCGCGGGCATCGCGAGCCGCGCGGCCCAGAGCGCGAAGGTCGGGCACACGCAGACCAAACCCGCCGATAGAGTTGACGAACCACCACAGATTCGGCCCCTCGGCATCAAACGAAGCATCAAAGTTCTCGGACGCGGCGGCAAACGCCTCGACGGACGGCGAACCCACCAGCGCGACATCGCAGCAATCAAAGCCGCTCGCAAACGCATCGGCAAAGTCGTCCGCAAAGGCCACCAGGCGGTCACCGGAGCGCACAATTCCCAATAGCGACAACGCTGCTGGCACATGCGAGGCCGCGAGCAACCGCGCCTCACGCGCGCCGGCTCTCAAAGCCCAGGCCTCTTCTAGCTGTTGCACGTCCACGCGGCAACCTCCCTACATAAACAAAAACCCAAGATGCGGGTGTTCCCCGCATCGTGGGCAACGGCTGCAGTATAGCGCCGATATGCGACGAATCGCCTAGATATTGAGCGTGTGATAGTTCACGCTCGCACCCGGAGCGTCAACGGTCACGCCATAGGCCTCGGGATAAATGCGCGTCGAAAACACGAGCGCGCCATCATTCACAAACACCTCGACCGAAGAGACATCGCCGACAATGCGCACGTTACGAACCTCGTCGACGGGCTCCCAGCGCACGGTACGACCGCAGCCGGCAGAAGCGCGACCTTCATCGGTAAATCGCATCTCAAAGCGCGCGGACAGTTCGCCCTCAGAGGGCATAAACGCCAGTTTCAGCTCGCCATCAACGGTTGCGGTGAACGCGCCATCGACACCGTCAACAACAACGTCAAAGCAGGTATCGCCGGCAACCTCCAACGAGCCCTCCCCCACACGCACCGAGGCATAATGGCGCTCGATCTCGCGCGCCGGCTGCTGCAGCACTACGCCGCCGTCACCGGCTGTAAGCTCACGCGGCACCGTCATGCAGTGCTGCCAGC